>Ga0208266_100009_pt1 | contig 298656 bp, 268 predicted proteins | sample LakWasMet67_HOW9_2_FD_183897 | JGI IMG/M metagenome (GOLD analysis project Ga0208266, IMG submission 183897) | Freshwater sediment methanotrophic microbial communities from Lake Washington under simulated oxygen tension - Sediment Metagenome... | ecosystem: Environmental > Aquatic > Freshwater...
AATAGAGCATTATCGAACCCCAAAAGTAAATTCGGTGTTTGGCTGTGTTGCTGATTTGTCTAAGCTTTTGGAAGAAAATAAAAAGGGCGACTCTCAATTTTTATTTGATAAGTCGCCCACTGTACACGGAAGTACTCCAATTCCGAACCAAATTAATACATATTTAGCTAAAATTGATAGTTTAAAGTATATAGAGTTTTAGTGAAGATTTTTGTGATTTCACGTTTTAAACTGAACCAAATAAGCCAATTAAAAATTAGTGCGTTAAAGTGCGAAATTAAATTGTAGCCTATAAATATTAAATTCCTTGCTCAAATAAATGAAGTCTCTTAATGCCAAATTTCAAAATAAAATATTGTAGCTTATCAAATTTCTGTGTACGCTGTTCAATTTCTTTGGAATATGATTCAGTTTTAATCTGATTAAAACCTGTAGGTAAACATCTTTTAAGAGCTATATTAATGTTGTTTAGACTTATTCCTTTCAATTTCAATTCTACTCTTTTAATTTCTGATAACAATTCGGTATCGTGGTCGTCAGATATTTGCTTTTCAATAAAATCATCAAACCAACTAGAAATAAGTTTAAGACCAATGTGAATTTCTAATTTTGGTGTTTTTAAAGTGTAGAAATTAATTCTTACAATAGCTTTAATAGCAACACCAACTATAACGCTCAAAATAAATGGACTTTCTGCTAATTTTAGTTCATTAATTTTAAAATTATTACACTGAATGAAGTAAAGAAAAAGGTCAGCAAAAACAGCATAAACGATTGCGTTTATTATTAAAAATTTTGGACTTCTCAATATAAGAATATAAGTACGCCCATATTTACTAAATAATATTTCCGATGTAATGATTATTGCCGAAATAACGGCAGATATAATATAATGAAATGAAGTCAACATATTTTATTTGCCCTTTGCTTTACTATTTAAAAGAATCTTATTGTAATTATCCTTGTTTTTTAAAAAACCCAATTTATTAAAAAAATCAAGTACTTCTTTTAGCTCTTTTGTTGTAATATCAGATAATATCGCAAGTTTTTCGATGGATATTTCCTCTGTTTGCTTTAATAGTATTGTAGCAATTTTATTGAAATGTAAATGATTTGTCATGAATTATTTGATAGAACTATTAACATTTTGCGTTGCCTTTAACAACTCCTTATGTCGTTTATCAGCATAGTATTTATTTGTAACTAGTATAGCATGAATAACACCGGGAATCCATACCAAAAGAGTGAGAATAATACTTAGAATAAATGCTCCGATTTTACCTGTTGTTAAAACAGCTAATGGAGGTAAAATAATACATAGAAAATATCTCATCGTTTTATTCTTTAATAATTTTTATAGTTTTTTTGCTGTCCTTGTTCTCAATAGTTAAAAAGTACATGCCAGCCGAAAGATTTTGTAAATCAATTTGAGAAGTAAAAGAACTAGTAAAAACAATTTGTCCTAAATAATTTGCAATATTAATAGTTGCGTTTTGAAATTGATTTTGCTCATCAATAATATTTAAAATCGAAGTAGTCGGGTTGGGATACACTTTAATGTTTTCGGCTCTATAATTTTCTTTTACACCAACTGCGAAAGTTTGGCAGGTGTCAACACCAAATTTATTCTGTCGTCCCATAAAAAAAACAGTATCCTGATAATTTGTACCTGAAGCGAACCATGTTCCTCCTACATAAATTTCATTCTTGTAAACCGCTATTGGTCCAGCACATTGGTCAATAGAGTTATCCACTGCACAAAACTGAGTACCATCATATGTTACAATCGATTTTGTTGGCATTGTACCCATTTTATCAAAGTTACCAGTAATATAAAGTATGTCATTATATACTTCCATGTGCCTTGGAATTGCATCAGCAAAACCGTACAACGAAAACCCACCGTTTACTTCCTGCCAACTGGTTCCATCATATTTAGTAATATTATCACCAGGGCAACCGTCTGCTTTCAAAAAATAACCAGCAACATATAGTTCATTCTTATACACTGTCATGGCTTCTATTGAATGGGCACCTTCAAAATTAGCGCCAGCAGGAACCCAATTGGTGCCGTTATACTTCACCACGCAGTCCATATTTGGATTCCCCCCTAAATTCCAGAACTGCCCATAGGCGTATAACTCACCCTTATACATTGCGATATCATTTATTAAAGAAGAGTAAGGAAAATTAATTGCAGTCCAGTTAACTCCGTCAAACTTAGCGAGATTATTTACTTTACAATTAAACACACTATCAAATATTCCAAAAAAATAGAGTTCATTATTAATGCGTTCCATTTTGGCTATTCCGCCATCACTGCCTCCGTTCCATAAGCCAATACCCACTGTATCCCATTTTAAAGTAGTGAAATCCCATACCATTAATGATTTGCTTGGGCAATTAAACGGCTGCTCATAAAATGATCCTGTTACATACAATTTGTTTTTATAGTGACACATTGACCAAGGCGGGATATTTAATTTATTGGGTAGTGTATCCCAATTAATACCATCCCAAATGCCTATACCGTTAGCGGTATTTTTTGAACCTAAAGAAGTCATATCTCCCGCGACAAACAGTACATTTGCAACCGTATCAACATCAAAACATTTCGCGTCACCGTTAACATTCATTTGCAACCAGTTTTGCGCCTGAGTTATTGGCGCAAAAAAGGTTAACAAAAAAAGTATGTGAATTTTCTTCGGCATTTATTGCTTAATAATCTTAACCGTTTGTTTTCTTTCCCTATCCTGAACAGTTAAAAAATACATACCAGCCGAAAGATTTTGTAAATCAATTTGGGAAGCAAAAGGAGAAGTAAAAACAATTTGACCTAAGTAGTTTTTTATTTCAATAGTTGCGTTTTGTAATTGATTTTGTTCATCAATAATATTTAAAATTGAAGTGGTGGGACTTGGATACACTTTAATATTTTTGGCTTTATAATTTTCTTTTACACCAACTGCGAAAGTTTGGCAGGTGTCAACACCAAATTTATTCTGTTGTGTCATAAATTGAAGTGTATCTTGATTATTATTAACAATCATCCCACCTCCTAAATAAATTTTGTTTTTGTAAACTGCAATAGCCCCTGCACTTTGTTTAATAGTAGTATCTAAGGCGCAAAAATGAGTCCCATCATAACTTACCAAGCCTGGAGCAGGCATGGTGCCCATTTTATCAAAATTTCCAGTTATATAAAGGATGTCATTATATACTTCCATTTGCCTTGGAACAGCAGGAGGAAAACCATAAAGTGAAAACCCACCGTTAACTTCCTGCCAATTGACTCCATCATATTTGGTAATATTATCACCAGGGCAACCGTCTGCTTTCAAAAAATAACCAGCAACATAAAGTTCATTCCTATACACTGTCATGGCTTCTATTGAATGGGCACCTTCAAAATTAGCGCCCGCAGGAATCCAATTGGTGCCGTTATACTTCACCACACAGTCCATATTTGGATTCCCCCCCAAATTCCAGAACTGTCCATAGGCGTATAACTCACCCTTATACATAGCAATACCATTTATTACAGAAGGATAACTTGGAAAATTCAGACTTGTCCAGTTAATCCCATCATATTTAACTAAATTAAGGGCTTGCAAATTAAGCACATGGTCAAAGGCGCCATAAAAATAAAGTTCATTATTAATCACTTTCATTCTGGCTATACCTTGATCACTACCACCGCTCCATAAACCAATACCTACTGTATCCCATTGTAATGTGGTAAAGTCCCAAGCCATTAATGATTTACTTGGACAATTAAAAGGTTGCTCGTAAAAATATCCCGTTACATATAGTTTGTTTTTGTAATGACAAATATCCCAAGGGGCGCTATTTAATTTATTTGGTAAAGTATCCCAGTTAGTGCCGTCCCAAATTCCTATGCCATTATAAGTGATTTTTGAACCAAAAGAAGTCATGTCTCCTCCTACATATAATAAATCTGCAATTGTGTCTACATCAAAACATTTCGCATCACCGTTAACATTCATTTGCAACCAGTTTTGCGCCTGAGTTATTGGCGCAAAAAAGGTTAACAAAAGTAGTATGTGAATTTTCTTCATCATTTATTGTTTAATGAGTTTAGCGCTTAAAATTTCTTTAGAAGACACCAAATTTATAATATACATTCCAGATATATAAGATGAAACATCAACCACTTCGGTATGCTTACCGAATGTTTTACCAAGATGTTTCATATAAACTACTTGTCCCAACATATTATAAATTTCAAGGCTGTAATTATCTAATTCTCTTCCTTTAAAGATAATGTTAATATTTGAATTTGCAGGATTCGGATAAATAAATAATTCATTCTTTGTATTTAATCCTTGATATTCTTCGATTCCTATAAAAGTACCCATATCGAAACGACATAAAAAAGCATCTTGAGAATTTGAGTTATTATTTTTGCAAAAAGGAGGGGCGCCAACCTGTGGCGGACAAGCCAAGGGTAAAGAATAGGTAGTTGCACTACCAACCATGTATAATTGTGATGATTTAAAAATAGCCACGCCGTTACCAAATTCTGCATCACTGCCAGAGCCGCCATAGTGTGAAGCCCAAGTGCGTGTATTAGAAGGGTCAAACCATAAAATGAAAGCATTAGTGCTTGGACTTGTGCCGTTACTCGCTTGATTATAAAGTCCACTTTTACTTAATACAGGAAAAGCATTAGAGGTACCCCATCTTTTTGTAGCTCCAGTAATAAACACATTATTGTTTTGTTCCACACATAATTTTGGTCCCATTTGCCATGATACAGGGTTTTCATCATCATCATTTCCATATAGAGTTGCATATGTCATGGAATCGATGTTATTAAAACGTCCAAAATAAATATCAGAAGTAATAGAACTACCATAAGCAGATGATTGGTAAGGATTACAAACAGGAAAGCCATTATCATTAGGAACCCCACAATTAACCGTGGAAGCACTAGTGGATTGAGATGCTCCTGTTACGTAAACGTCGCCATTTGGTGCTACATCCAATCCTGTTCCAAATCCTTGTCCCTGTCCAACGAAATAGGTTGACCAGTGTAGTTCATAGTTTTGATTAAATCTGGCAATATAACTAACAGGCATATAGGTTTGCGTTTTTGTCGTTTGAAAATATCCGTTAGTTGACTTACATAAAGGAAATCTTCCATCGTTCAGGGCACCATACGGACCTCCATTTGTGCGCACGGAATAACCTGAACTTGTTGAGCCAGTTATGTAAAAATTGCCTGTGCTCTGATTAACAGCGACCTCGTTTATATCGTCCTGTAAATTTCCACCAAGTAGAGTAGAATACTGAACGATATTACTTAAATTAATAACAAAAATAAAGGCATCTTTTTCATTGCCAGTCGGATTACCATGCGTACTGGTATAGTAAGAATTACCGCCAGGATTAGTAAAGGGGAATCCTGCTCCGCTACCACAGCTAAAATGGTCGTCTACAGTACCTGTCACATAAATTCTACCACGCACATTATCAGCCGAAATGGATAAGCCTCTGTCATCATTACAACCACCAAGATATTGTGAATAAATTAAAGCTCCATTTTTTGAGTTTATTCTTACTATCAGTGCATCTCCCGCACCAGCACATTGATCATCCCAATGTGAACCATTAGCAGGGTTAGTTGATGGCTTGATTGCTATCTTAGTTGTTTTACTTGAAGAGGTTCCAGTTAAATAAATAGTAGAGTCATTATTAAACTTACTATAAGTAAGACTTCTGAACTCTTCTGCCCCATTACCACCATATATATTAGACCAAATCCAATGTGCATCCTTATCAAATTTTATAACCATAGCATCTCTAAACCCTTTAAGCGTTGTGTTACCTACATTTCCTTGGTATAAGGTTGCATCTTCTGCATAACCTGAAACATAAACATTTGCCGAATCATCCGTTACGACATCTTGTGCAACATCCGCATTATAACCGCCCATGTAAGTGCGCCAAGCGCCTGTTTGTGCTGTTGCAGCTGTAGTAGCAGTTCTACTTACCATAATTACTAATGGTAATGACGTATTGTAACTAGGCAATGTGAATTTATAAGAATTACTGCCAATGGAGTTCCATGAAGGTGTGCCAGAAACAGTAACTGTTGCCCCTGCGTTTAATTGATAAATCTGAGGAGCATTAAATGATAAGGCATCCCATGGTGCCCTTGCAATTAATTGATTGCTGCCATTTGTAAAGGTGCTAACGCACCCATTAAAATGCATAATTATAGAAGAAGGATTACCACCTGGTTTCACTACAAAATAGTATTTCAAACCATTTGCATTACTGTAATAATGTAAATCCACATTTGGGTAAATATCTGGTACGAATAAACGGCCGTTGGCGAATACATTGGTAATACCATCTGCTCCCGTGTTAACAGTATAAAAATTCTGCCATTCGTTAACAGGTTCAATTGGATAAGGTTTTGCGTTAGAATTTGATTCTGAGAAAACTAAATCAAACCTATACAAAGAATCTATACCTGATACATTAGTTTTATTAAACATAAAGGAATTTAAGTTTTCTTTAATGAAAACCGCGGGTGAAAGAGTAGTATTGTAATATTTTATACTTGTATTTTGGACATAACCCGTGTCATGTAATTGCCCCAAATTCGGTGTAAAAGACAACTGCTGATTTTTAGGCTCACTATTTAAATCAGCAGGAATGAGGACATCTTTTTGCACATATTTTACTGTATTATATTCAAATGTATTTGGGGCAGTTTCGCATTGTCCTGTAATAATAATGTCATTGTTTATATCTACAACTAAATTGGTTGCTTTATCATTTAAGTGATGTGCGTCTGTTTGAATATCCCAAATTTTTGTTCCTGCACTGTTATATTTAATAGTGTAATAATCCGATTGATTCAGTGTGCTAATCGAGCTACCAGTTACATATACATTTAAAAGACTGTCAACTACAATATCAGAAGCCTCATCATCAGTATTAGATGAGTTATTAAATGTTTGAACCCACTGTTGACTTCCTGCACTATTATATTTAATAGTTACAAAATTTCGACCTTGAGTAGATGATGTAGAATATCCAGTAACATATACGTTACCTGAATTATCAACATCAAGCCCCTTAGCAACATCATTTAAATTACTACTTCCGTTATAATATTGTTGCCACTGTATAACAAGATTAGAGTCCATTTTCATGGTATAATAATTTAATCCTTGCCCAGAAACATTATAGCCACCTGTAATGTATATGTTTTTTTGTGCATCGATAACAACATCGTTCACAACATCAACACTTGATGTTGTAACAGCGGTGCTTGTTGTTATGGAAGATAAACTGCCATTTGAAGCATCTATTGCAATATTGGTTAGTTTATAATTATTAGTTGAAGATGTAAATGCACCTGTTACAAGAAGTTCACTTGGACCTCTAGGCATCGATATTTTATAACCAACATCATCCAACGAATTGTAATCTTTTGTAGTAACCCATTGTTGAACGCCTGAAACATCAAAACAAATCATTAAAATATCAGAATTGTAGCTAGAATTATGAGAACCACCTGTTACATATACATTTCCATTACTATCATCAACAATAATATCTTTTCCTATATCTAAACCACCAACACCTCCATCATATGTTGCTACCCATTGTTGGTTTCCGTCATTATCGTATTTAATAAGTATTAAATCTGTTAATGTAACGTTATTCGTATCATTGCTAACAGTTCCAGTAACATATACATTTTGACTATTATCAACATAGATACCAGCTGCAAAATCAATGGCATTAGCTAACCCATTGTATTGCTGAGTCCATGCAAATGTACCATTAGCATAATATTTAGTAAGTAATATGTCTGTTGTACCATTCATTGTAACTGTTGCACCTGCAACATATGTATCTCCTGTTTTAAAATCTGTAACCGGTGTAATTTTATAAAACAGATTTTGAGTTCCTGTATTATTTTTCCATTCTTCAAAAGCCATGTTTTGGCTTTGGGAAAACAGCATTGTACTTAATAAAGTAAATGCAAAGAGTAAGAGTTTTATTTTCATAGGTTTTGTTATTAGTTAATGTGGATGATTTTATAAATAAATCGGGCGTGAAACTCACTACCCGCTATTTAGGAACTCCACAGTCCCGCAAATCGAATAACAAGCCCACGCCCTTTCGGACGTTTGCTGTTTTCTTCGATTTGCATTAGTAAAGTGTGGAGTTTTAAATAGCAACGAATACAAACAAACTATATGTTTATTTTCTATATGTTTTTTAAAATATATTTCTGTTTCTTGAGTATAATTTTTTATGTTAAACAATATTATGGATTTTAGTTATTGGTTTTACAGAGATTAATAAATATTTCAAGAAAGTTTCTCCCAATAAAACGATATATAAAATTTCTTATTTTTCATGTCTTTTCGTTTGGCAATTTAAACTACATTTTACTTATTGTCAATACGTATAAATACCTGTTTTTTATCTAAGTAGTACTACTTAGTTTTATCTAAGTAGTGTTCATCTATACCTAAGTAGTTAGTTTTTGTAAATCACTGATTAACAACGGTTTTTCAATAAACCTAACATTGTATTCTATAGATTTTTTTTTATCTAATGGATTTAAAGAGGCAGAAATTAATAAAATGTCCCCATGTTTTTTGTCTAGGTTAAGTTTCCGAAATTGTTTAATAAAATCATAGCCACTCACTACTGGTAAATAAATTTCAACTAAAATCAAATGATATTTAATCTTAGTTTCTTCAAGATAAATTAAAGCATCATAAGATTTTCTTAAGCAATGAACATGCGATACTCCATTGTTCTCTAGCAATTGTTTGTTTATTAGTAAATCAATCATGTTATCAACCAAAAGGACATTAGTTGTTTTCCTAAATAAATCAAATGATTTTTGAGTTTCATGTTTTGTTTTCATGTTTATTATATAAACTCCCTAAAAACAGGGAGCGTGTTATCTCTATTATCTATTCGGAGGGGCTCTGGTAAGCCTTGTGGAATAGAAAAACAGAAGAATAACACGCCCTTGACGTGTTGCTCGACTATTTCTCTGTCCACTAAAATTTACCAGATTTCTCCGACAGAAAAACGCTTTACAACGTATTTTAAAATATGTTTTATTTACTAATCAAATGTATAACAAAAAAGAATTAGTTTTATCAATCGCATCATAAATTAATCTTCAAATCCTATCTTTAAAATAACCTCTTCACAATAACTTGACACAACTGCTGTGCGGTTATTTATTGTAGGATACATTAAAAAGCCAGATTGTTGTTGTGCTTTGAATGTATAAGTTCCTTTGTTTACCATAAATTTCTTTTGATAACCTCCTTTTAGTGTTTCTATGAATGCATCTCCTTGATAAATATCATAAGGATTACTTGACTTATTTACGATAATAATATATCCCTTTTTGTTTTTCTCACATGGTGGCATATCTGCATCAGTCTGAGCAACATTGCAAGCTTTTTCAAATGTAGTTTCTAATTTATTTGTTTCTAGGTCTGATTTGTATATCAATGTGTTTAAAAATTCATCAATATTACCTTGACTACAACAATTATCTGTTGATACGCAGTTTATATCAGAACAACTGTTGTATGCACCTCGTAATACACTTAAACATGAATCAAATTGAAGCTTATAAGATTTAATTTTTGGAAGAGATTTGTTATATGTTTGTTTTATTTCATCAACATAGACACCGCGTTTATTGAAAGTAGGGAAAGCTTCATTATAAGCATTTATTAGTTCAGATAAAGTATTTGGATTTATATACTCTTCAAGTCCTGATTTAGTAGAATAAATTTTTAAAACATTTTCATTTATTTTAATCAAATTGTTTTGTTTCAATTCATCCCAGTTTACATTTTTTAGTTTATATAATGAAAAAGGAGAATAGTAATACTGTGACACTATACTCTGAGCAGGGTTAGAAATTGCATCAATTGATTTTTGTAACAATGAACTGATACTATTAATCTTATTGTTATCTGTGTCATCTTTCAAAATGTCTGTAATACTGCTTATTATTTGACTTTTTTCAAGTTTTGGTCCATTCATTTCGACTGAAATGTTATAATGCGATGATTTCATCATATTTTCTAAGGCATCACTATTTTTCACTTCAAAATTTAAACCTACTTTGATAGGAAAATTAGCGCCTCCACTTAATTCATTTTCGTTTGATTCCGATGAAGTTGTATTAGAAGATGTCTTAGTCAAGGTTACAATGATATTACTTTCTTTTCTTACTCCGCTGATAAAATGAGTTCCATATAAGTTTATAAATTCGTCAAATTTACTCTCATTAATTAAGGCTTTAGGTTCAGGCAATAATACAGGGTCGTGTTCAAATGAAAAATATCCAAAATCAACTTTTGCGAAAAAAATTAAACGTTCAGCATCCTCTGAATTAGATGTATTAAATTCTTCTAAATGATTTCCACCGCCTGAAAAAAGATTTAGATAACTTACTTTTCCTGAAACCCCTTTAGTTTTAAAATAGTTGTAAGCTTCTTCATCTTTAATATAGTGAACTGATACTTTAGTTGTTGAGCCTGTGCCTTTAAGTTTTAGTTTATTTTGAGCTGAACTCTCTGTAGTAAAGCAATATTTAGTTTGTCCAAACACATCATTAATTCGGAATCCTTTACCTACTTCTATAGGTGGGGCTTGACCATCTTTAACAAAATAATTGGCATCAAAAACAGAAAGTTGTTGTGCTATTACGTTTGTTGAGCATAGAAAAAATAAAAGTGAAATTTTAATAAAAGTAAAATTAATAGTCATATATAAGTTATTGTTCAAGCAAAAATAAAGAATCTAAAATAAATTCAACTCAAATGACTAATATTTAATCTTTATATTTTAGGTTCAATCTTTCATATTACTCATAATTGTTATGTTTAAATTCATAAAAAATCGTTAAAAATCATTTCAATTCTATTCAAAAAAAGAAAACTTTATATGTTAACGTAACAATTCAAAAAAAGATACGTTATAACACTCAAGAAACAGCAAATAAAATACCCCGTATAATAAACCAATGATTAAAAGAACTAAGGAACTAAAAAATATCAGGTTATGGAATCGGGAGAAAATGAAAAACGTAAATACGTTGTTATAAAAAATTATAAGCTTAAAGATTTAGCTGAGATATACAGAATATCAAAGTATTTTATGAGAGCGTTAATTTATAAACATCGTAAACGGATAGGAAAAAGGGACGGACATTATTATCAAACGGAACAGGTAGCCATTATCTTTGAACTAATAAAGTTGCCGTCCGATACAACAATCATATAAAACCTCGTTATATGATTACACAAAGAAAACCTCAAAGACGATAACCTCAAGCGTCTGAAAATAAAAGAATACCATTGCTACCTCAAAGCGATGAAGAAAAAAGCAAAGGATTATTACAGGCAGTAAATAAAGAGTTTGCATAGCTATTTATGCTAATCATATTTACTGAAACCATGAAACTATTTCAAGGAATCGTACAAGATAACATTAACAGTTTGTATCTGTACATCGTTATATTATTTGCCAACATAGATTACAGAGGCCTTTTAGATTACTGTTTAAAAGCATTGCTAGGAGGTCTAATTTGGTTTGGGTACAAAATCATCGGAGAATATTATTTAATCCGATTGAGAAAAACCCAAAAAGAAAAACATAAACAACAACATCAACAACCCAAACAATGAACCCACTTTGGCTAATAGTATTATTAGGGGGCGGAGCCTTTTACCTATCCAAATTAAAAAACGTAGGAAAAAGTTTATCCATCAGTATTTTAAATGTACAAACCTTTAGAATAGTGAATGGTGCTCTGCAACTAGCAATTAATATAGCCTTAGACAATCCAACCAATACAAGCATTACAGTAAAGAAACCATACATCAAAGCATACTATCAGGAAAACGAAGTAGGCAATAGTTTACCGAGTGATGATTTAATAAAGATAGATGCAAACGCAAGAACCATTATGAAAGACATCAACATACAAATACCCTTTAGCAATTTGCCAAGTGTGGTGCTGAGTATGTTGAGTAATGAAACAAAAAAGAAAATGAATATAGACGTTGAAATCAGTACAGACGTAAACGGCATATTAGTAACGACAAGAAAAACCATATCAGTTTAGAAATCATGTCAGAAGACAGAATACATATTGAAAACATCGGTTATACTGCCAATAACAATCCTTCAAGAGCCATAAGGAACGGGGAAGAGTATGAGGAACTTATCCCCGCTCCAGACTGGCATGAAGTAATAGTCAAACGAGGAGCAGACGTAAGCCAAACCGTACACGAGATGAAAAAATTAATCATCAAAAGTGCGTGGCAAACAAAAGCGCTCAGTCAACGATTGCAAGGCAATACATTATATACAACCTGCAATAATATTTGGAAATTTTTATTTAATCATTTTAAATATAAAGAAGATGATGCAGGACAAGAACAATTAAGAACACCCGCTTTAAGTTGGTATATAAGAACTTCTAGAGGCATTGATTGTGACGACTTTTCGATTGTCGCATCAACTATACTTTACAATTTAGGCATACCACATTATTTACGTATTGCACGTTACGAGGGTAAAGATTATTTCCAGCACGTTTATGTGGTTGTGCCACAAACAGGAAAACATTATATCACGATTGACGGTGTATTAGACCGTTACGATTCAGAAAAAGAACCAGCAGAAACTAAAGATTTTTTAATCATGGGAACAAATAATTTAAACGGAATAGATGTATCCGTATTGAGTGGATTCGATGACGATAACTTCAATGAAATATCAGGCATTCTATTAGGCGTTGACTTTGACAGCGTAAATGAATTAGAAGGCTTAGGACAAATAGCCACTAGAGAAGAAGAACTAGGCTCAATTTACAATCACTTGGTTCGTACACGACAATTAATCCATAGACGACCACACTATATAAAACAAGTAGAACATCCCGAAACGTTTTTAGGAATGTTAGATTATGCGATTGGATATTGGAATACAAATAAACGAGATGAAGCGTTAGACGTATTAGAACAAAAAGAAAATGAACTTAATCGCTTGCAAGGACTTGATGGATTAGCAGACGGTTACGAAGACACAGGATTATTTTATGGTGTGGACGGATTAAACGGTGTCAATCTATTAGGACGAGTAAGAGCAAAAAGAGGATTCTTTAAAAAAGTAAAAGAGTTCGCTAAAAAAGCAGGTCAAGGCATTAAAAAAATTGCTAAGAAGTTGATCCGTTTTAATCCCTTGACTTTGACAATCAGAGGAGGCGTATTATTAGCGATGAAAACCAATCTATTTAAAATGGCATCACGTATTAAATGGGGCTATTTAACAGAAGATGAAGCAAGAAAAAACGGATTTGATATAGAGGAATGGCAAAATTCAAAAAATCAATTGAAAAAAATTGAACACATGTTCGTAAACATTTTGCAAGGTAAACCTGAAGCGTTAAAAAAAGCTATTCTATCGGGACGAGCAGAAGGGTTGAGCGGATTAGAAGAACTTAACGAAGACTTAGGATTTGTTGCCACAGCCACCACTGGTGCAGCAGTAACAACAGCAATGCCATTCATAAGAAAACTAATGTTGCTAATCAAGAAAATCAATTTCAAAAAATTAGTAGCGAATGTAAAACCTGCCTTATTAAAACTCAAAAAGAAAAGAGCAGAAAAAGGAGGCGATGAAGGGTCAGACAGTTCATCAGCAGAAAGTCCAGAAACAAACTCATCAGCATCAGAAGAAACGGAAAACAAAACCTCTATACCTGATAACGAAAACACAGGGGACAACTTAGAGAAAAATACAAGCGCAGCCAAATCAAGCGGTGGGGGTTCGAGTTCAAAAGAAACAGCAGACGAAACCACAGGCGAAGAAAAAAGTAATTTGCCTGCGACACAAAAAGAGAACACGCCTAGCACAACAGATAATGAAGAAAGCGGAAGTAATGCAAGAACGGTGGGAGGGGATGAAAATCCATTTACAAAAGCCATGTCTTGGGTAAAAGAAAATCCCGGTAAGTCGGCGTTAATAGCAGGAGGATTAGTGTTAGGAATAACAGCCCTTGTAAAAATGAACTCCAAAAAATCACTTGGTCGACCATCACGCAGAAGCAAAACCAAAAAAGGAAAATCAAAAAAACATCCACCAAGAGCAATAAGTGGAGTGAAGAAAAAATCAACTCCAAAAAGACGAGGTAAAAACAGTAAAAGGAACAGAGGCGGAAACCCTCCACATATATCACTATAAAAATTAGAAACGATGAAAAAGCGAATTGAAAATATTAAAAAACAATATGCCGATGAAGGAAAAAAAGTCTTCATGGTAGTATTAGGATTTGCGAGTGGAGCAGCAATCGCCAAAGGCATGGACTGGCTTACTGAAAAATATCCGCAAATAGAACCCTTTGTAAAATATGGTAAACCATTAGTATTAGGCGGAGGCGGATATTTAATAAGTGCCGCAACATCTTCAGATGAAAAAGCAGCCAAGCATTTTGGATATGGCTTAACTGCATCAGGAGCATTTGAGGGATTAAAATTAATTCCCATAGCCAAAGACTATTTAAGTTTAAGTGGAATCGGGGATAATATACCAACGACCTATTACACCGAAAATAATTCAAACTTAGAGTTAGGAAACTTTGGATTAAATGCTCTGCCTGTTAACTCATTCACAATGGAAGATGCTCCTTCTTTTAATCTTAATCTCCCTGCATTAGATAATGAAACAAATATATCAGGAACAACCAGTTTTGGATATAATGGAGATGCAACGGATGATGTAGATAACATACAAGGCATTATATAAAAACTAAAAATCGGGATAAGATACTTGCTTAAACAAATTAACAGCAGTAGAGATACAAAAATAGAAGCAAGAAAACAGACACCCGATTTTTCAAAAAGAAATTCAAAAAAAGAAAATAAATAATAATTAAAAATTTAAGAACATGGAACAAGATGAATTTTTAGGGAGCGAGTATGATAATATCGCAGACCTAATGGGTATAGATACGGACGGCGGAGGTGACTTATTAGGACGTATTGCAAGATTACCTAAAGACAGACAAGCTGCCGCTTTAAAACGTTTAATGCGCCCATCCGTAACAGTTGGAGACAACTCATCTCGTAAAGAGTTAGAGAAAAAGTTTGCACAGTTACCGAAAGAAATCAGAGACGGTTTAATGAAAAAACGTTTACAATTAGTTGACACTCGTTTCTACATTGTAAAGGATATCGCAGGAAAACAAAACATTGATGTATTTCAAGGAACGGACAATAAAAATGTTGGTTTAGGAAACATCGCTAACCAAAAATTAGAAAAAGATAATTGGTTTATTGTTTCCGCTATCCGAATGTTATACGCCGAATCAGGAACAGGAAAAGAAAGTGCAGACTTTAATGTGTTACCTCCTGTAGTTATCAATGGCGAATTTGAATTAGAAGCTGGACAAAAAAAGATTGTAGGCTTGATTACAAATGAGGTTTTTGATACAAGAAATAAAACGGATGTATCAATTGGTTTCTATAAATTGGAATCTACCAAAATTATTGAACCTCAAGTTGAAATTAAAATGCCTGTGAAATTTGCAGCAGCAGCAAACCCAAACAGCTTTTTAAAAGTAGTGTTCATTGGTACTAGCGTTGTTCCATTCTAATTATTAACCGCAGTTACTTAAAACGGTAGTGCTTACGGAAAGCCATTTAAAGAATCTTTATGAAAAACATTCTTTCCAAAGCACTACCTACTGCGCCCCATGCGATGGGAGCGAATAATTGATAAGTAAAAAACACATCCAATAACTCAAAACTTATAACTCACAACTAATAACTAAAAAAATGAGCCAGCCAAAAATAAAATATCAGCATATTACCTATAAGGTAACAACGGCAGGGCAAGAAATAATCATTGATGCCGAAACGGATAAACTGTATAAAAAAGTAACAGGATTAAATGTTATTCTAACCGATGCGACCAATAAGTTTAGCACCATAGAATTAGAGATTAACACAGTTGAGTTGTTTTCAGAAAACTTTGAAGTGTTGCGTTTATTATTCAGAGAACAAGTACCCTTTGGATATGAGTATCACGATATAAACGAATTAGCAGGAGGAAGCAAAGTAAAAGGGAAATACAAAGATGTAAACAGCGGAAGTGTCTATCCATATTCATTTACCATTTCATTACGATTACAAAATGAAGATTAAAGAAATATATCAGCCCTATAACTTTTCAAAAGGAAAATGTTATGTCATTAATGTAGATGTAGTAAGAAACACTATTTTAAAGATACAAGAAACCTTGCCTTTACAAATTGAAAAGCTGACAGGCATATATATTACTTGTAATGCAAGAACAAAAGAAAGAGTCATAGGATACATTACCATACAATTTAATGAGGGCGCTTTAAAAACAGTACAGTTACCTATTTTGAATAGTAACCTAATCAAACATCATTCACACCCAATCCCATTGAATGAAACTATAAAAAGCAATAGCATTATGCAGGGCTTTATGTTTTTCAGAATTGTCACACGAAGACCCTATACCGTAAAAATTTATTTACACTACGAAAGATAAGCCATGAACTACGAAACCGCCATAGAGTTAGCCCACCAACGTATGAGGGAAATTGGTAAAAGCAGAGAGCAATACCATATAGAACCTGTGAGCATTGTAGGGAAGGACATTGAGCGAAAAAACGGTGAAATTATTTTAAAGGCTTATAATGAATATTACTATTTGGTAAACTATGAAGCTTATTACGGTTTTGTCATCATATCAGATACAGGATATTTTGATGCTGATAATTATACAGAGAACACACCACAAGAATTTACAGGCTTAATAAGAATCATACAAAAAGGAACTTACTGGAACTTGAATTTACCAAGCAGTTTAATTCTACCAGCCATAAAACCTATAAATGCTATTACGGAATTAGAATTAATCCGAATCAAAACATTAAGAGCGATTGACTTTATAAAAGTTACTATACACTAAATGCCATGAACACACAGTCTCCATACGAGCAAATTCGTTTTATCCATGATGTCATTAAAGACCGCAAGGACAAAAATCAAAGCACGTTCTTTAGTGTGAAATTAGTTCGTGGCGACAAGGTAACACCATTAGTGGATAAAGAAACAGGCGACACCTTTTATGAAACAATTATACAATACTTAACAAGATATGATGTGTCAGCTATCATGGTTGAGTTATATCATGGCAAAGCTCACAATATAAAAGACCCATTCGATAAATACACCATACAATTAAAAAAGAGTTCTGATTTAGGAATAACCTATACGCCAAAAGAAGATATACAAGTTACACCAGTAGAAAGTGTAGTGAGTACAGAAAAACATTATGCAGGATTATTTGAAAAAGAACGAGGCTTATTGATGTTGGAGTTTGAGTTAAAACGTTTGCAACTCGAACATGAAGAATTAAAAAGGAAGTACAAAAAGAAAAAACAATACATCGAAGAACTTGAAAACGAATTACACATAAACGAAAAACAAAAGAAAAACTCTTTAGGCAATGTATCACTAGGATTAGTAGCATCTAACGCCCTAGAAGGATTTGCAAAAAGTTCATTCGGTATCGGCATATTAAAAAATGTGTTTGGTGCAAAAGAAGAAGTCTTAAATGGTTTATTAGGTTTAGATGTAAACGACACATCAACCGAAGAAAACAAAGAGCCCGAACAAAATTCAACGGCTACAATCATTACAAAAAGTAAACAAGAACAAAAACCACAAACAGAGCAAGAGAAAGTACGTCAATATGTTATTAAACAGATAACGGACTTTATGAATAGTTTGGATGATGGCTCTTTACGATTGTATTATGAGATTATACAATTGATAGGAAAAGACCAACAGAAATTACAACAAGTGTATTCAGCATTAAAGATGTCTACTAAAGAAACCACAAAAAATAATTCTTCTAATCAAAACGACGGTTTTAAAAAAGAAGAAAAAATAACAGAGAATAACGACGATATAAACGATAGTTCATAAATATAAAAATCATGATATACGAAATTACCATCGGCATTGAGGCTCAAAGTGAGCAACAAGCCACAGAATTAGCACAAGCCTTAATTGAAATCAAAAACAAATTATCGGATAACGATGTTAAAGATTTAGCAAAGCTTTTAAAAAGCAATCCGGGAATTGTGAAGACCGCTAAAAAATTGTTAGGATAAATTGTCATTTAAGATTTTAACTAAACGTGAATTGATTTTGTTTTCAGTATAAATGTGATTAGAATATACAGAATGCAGACGACCATTTGTAAAACGTTTAATTGCCTTATTAAATTCAAAATCAATTTCTTTTAGTAATGCTTTGTCTTTTGTTTCTTCTATCATTGGGAATAAAGCAAATTCTACCAATGTAAAAGCAGAATCTTCCATTAATATGCTATGACTGATAACCATAAGTCAAAATTAACAAAAAAATGAAAACCAAATTCCATACCGACCCAAACAAAGACCTTCTGATAAAAGCAGGAGCAGGTTTGGTGTTGGTATGGCTTGGTAATAAGCTATTAAAGAATCTTAAAAAAGACAACACAGAATCACAAGTAGAGAGCGACCCAACGGTAGGACAAGCACAAAGTTTAAGACAAGCCATGAACCCATCGGGTAATGAGTGGATGCGAAAAATGGACGGCACAAATAAAGAAGCCATTTTTACTATTGCAAAAGATATTAGTGATATTGAATCCGTACGAAAGTCATATAAGAATTTATACAACACATCATTGTATGAAGACTTACAAGGAGAACTAAGCGCACAGGATTATCAAAAGTTTTTGTCATTAGCCACTAAAGGTAAAGCAGGTTCACATAATTACGCACCAAAGAGAGATGATATACCCGCTAATAATTGGGTAATAACAAAAGCACAAACCAATATTAGAAAGACTCCAGTAAAAGAAAGTAAATATTTTCCTGGCAATAATATTTTAAAGTTGGTAGAACAAGGAAAACTAATAGGTATTACCACAGGCAAGTTTGTGTTTGATGAAAGTAACGATGTTGTATTTGTGGAGTTTTGGACTTATAACACTAAGAAAGAAAAGAAAACCTATTACGTTGCTAAAAGCCAAGTTGAATTAATCTCGAATGACGAAAAGAAAAAACGAGAAGCAAAAGAAAAAATCCCTTTAGAAGTACTACAGGGTATTGATGACGATTCCAATCCTCAACAGGAAGTTATCAGTATAGAAGATATTGAAGTTTACAACGAACAATTTAAACACGTTGCCACAGCACCCAAAGGAATGATTATCGGTTTTCCGATAATGACTTTAGACACAGGTAAGGGAACGTACATTAAAGTTACAACAGTACAAGGATTGACCCGCTGGGTAAAAGCGGAAAAGGCAGTTATTAAAAATAGAAATCTTTAATAACGAACATTATGGAACAAGAATTTTTTGAAGTCTTCCCAACCATGTTGGGGCTTCAAGGTACAGAAGAAATACAATCTCAGGGGATAGAGGGAGTAGCCAGTAGAACAGGAGATAAAAGAAGCGATTACGTAGTCAATTATTATGGGACTGCTGAACGTGTCGGAAAATTATTTGGGATAAATCCCATTGTGATATTAGCACAAGCGGCTATTGAAAGTGGCTGGGGAACATCAAACCTCGCACGTATGCACAATAACTTTTTTGGTGTAACAGCTTACGGACAAACAAACGATTATTGGAAAGGCAAAAAATATATTTCCAAATCTTCGGGCTTACCGTTTAGAAGTTATCCAAACGCATCAGACGGCTTCAGTGATTTTGCTAGATTGATTAAAACAAAATACAGCAGAGCAGCACAAGCTAGTCAGAGTATTACAGAGTATGCACGTTTGATTTCTAGCAGTCCTTACATTAACGAAAAGAACGGCGATAATAGAGCCAAGTACAAAGAGTTAATTATTCGTAACGCTATAGCCATCAATTTAATCTTAAAAAAGTACCAAAGCCTGCACAATTAGGAGCATCCATTTTATTATTGACAGGCTTAGGCTTTCTATTATATGGTTTGTTGTCGGATGAAGACAAACCAAAACGCAATCGAAGAAAATCATAACACATTAAAATTAGAAATGATGAAAGCATCAGCAGAAAAAGTCATAGAAGAATATTTAAACTTCAGCGGAAACAAAAAAGCATCAGATTTTAAATATCTTCTCGGAAAATTGAAACAAGCTATGTTAGATAGCATCGGAGATGAAGAAGCCTTTATAAAATTAAATTTTGTATTGCATAAGTTGGAACACGGTTTGGCTATCGCCAATGAACATGAAATTATTTATGTGATTATTGAAGACTTTGAAGAAGACATTGAAAAACAATATCAAGACTATTTAAAATCAAAAAGTAAACACCACAAACCAATTCGTCCAAAATCAAAAGGCAAAGACGACTTAGGTAAGCTAAGACCAAAACAAAAAAAGGACTTAGGAAAAATAGTAGATGAGGGAGATGTACCATACAGAGGCAGGGCCGACCAATATTGGAGAGACAAATTGAAAGTTATCTTTACCCCAAACAATAAAGAAATCCGTTCAGGTGCAGAAATCCCAAAATCTTACGAGTATGATAATTTAGAGTTCGTAGAAAACTATTTTGGATTAAGAGCAATTGAGTTTGGCAACTGGTTATCTCAACAAGACCGTAAAAATTATTTATCGGGATTAGGATTAGCTTTATTTGATTTACGTCATATTTTAGGTTTTGATGCAAAGGATATTTCATTAAACAAAAAAGTAAGTGTGGCATTTGGGGCAAGAGGTAGAGGAAACGCCTTAGCACATTTTGAGCCTGACACCTTTTCAATAAACATTACTCGTTATTCAAGACCAAGAAAGGGAACAACTGCCAAGCGTAATTTTGATAGAACTGATTTATTGACCGCTTCGGGGGGCGTTGGTTCATTTGCCCATGAATGGGGTCATGCACTTGATTACTTTGGTGGGACGTTTATTGAAAAAACAAATAGTGGTGCTTTAACAGGCGGAAGAAGTGAACGAGTTAAACCAGACTTTTTATTGATGAAGAAAAACACCCTTGAGGGTTTAATGGAAAGACTAATTAATAAAATCATTTGGCAAACAGATAAAAAATATACTGCCTATTACGAGCGATTGAAAAAAGGTAGATTATCGGATTACTATTTCAGACGTAACGAATTATTTGCAAGAGCCTTTGAAACGTATGTGCATTTAAAAATGCAAAAGAAAAAGTACAAAAATATATTCCTGGCAGAAAGCAAATATGATCCAAAAGTTTATCTAAGCATTGCCGAGATGAAAAAATTAGAACCTGACTTTGATAAATTGATTAATGCGATTAAAAAAGAATTGTAAAAGCAAGAAATACAAACTTTAGAGTAAACCTTAGAGGTATCTTTTATCTCAAAGATTGAATTTCTTGCTCAAATCCAGTCTTAATTGATTACAATAATCGTTTTGGCGCTGAAATTTTTAAACTTGAAATACCATTAGTGATGGTTATTTCTCTTTCTAATACTAAAGCTAATGTTACGATTGCCAATAGGCTACCTACAATTAATACGGTGTTAGGATTGATGTTTTTCATTTGTTTTTTGTTTTAATTAATAAATGATTTATAGCCTTAATTTAAGTAATGAATCAAATTGTTTAACATAATTATTCCGACACTTCAATAGTCAATTTTAAAAATTTTGAAAATCAAATTTTTCTGTTATGTAACTAAAAATAGAAATCATGGAAACCAACATTCAAATAATCAACTGCCACACACATATCTTCAATAGAGATATAGTTCCTGACAAATTCTTACCAAGCATATTACAACCTGTAGCTAACCTTTTGGAAAGCAATAACACGGCAAATGGTATTGGTAAATTCTTAAAGTTTTTGGGCAAAAAGGATTATGCCCTTTTAGTGAAAAAATATCATCAGTTCTTAAAGATTGGAGATTTAAAAAGTCAATTAGAAATTTTTAAGTTATTGCAAAGCTTCTATCCAGAGAATACCAAGTTTTCTGTCTTAACAATGGATATGGAATTTATGAAAGCAGGAAACGTCAAAAAGGATTTTAAAACTCAATTAGAGGAATTAGCGCAGATTAAAAGAGACCCTGCCTATAAAGACTTAATTTATCCGTTTATTTTTATACACCCTGAAAGAGTAGGTTTATTATCCATCGTTCGTAAGTATATTGAGGAAGAAAACTTTGCAGGACTAAAAATGTATCCGCCATTAGGTTATTATCCCTTTGATGAACGTTTAAATCAAATCTTTGCTTATGCCCAAGAACATCAGTTACCAATTACTAGTCATTGCGCTAGAGGTGGTGTATTTTATAAAGGTTCTATTACCGATGATATGCTAAAGCACCCTGTTACTGGAAAGACATTTAAAAAACGCAAAAACAAATTCTTTACAGACATTTACACCGACCCTGATAATTACGAATACCTTTTACAGAAGTATCCTAACTTAAAATTAAACCTAGCACACTTTGGCGGTTTTGATGAATGGCAAAAGTATTTAGAAAACTCTGTTGATGAAGATGGAGAGTTAAGCTGGTTTGAAAAGGTAAAAGCTTTACTTCAGAAATATCCAAATTTATATACCGATATATCCTATACCTTGTTTGAAAAGGAGCTAATCCCACTTTTAAAGACTACACTGCAAGATAATAAAATTAAAAATCAAATCTTATTCGGTACTGATTATTACATGGTAGAACAAGAAATAACAGAAAAACAGTTCTCTATAAATTTAAGAGCAAGTTTAGGAGAACAAGATTACCAACAAATTGCTGAAATAAACCCAAAACGCTTTCTATCTTTGTAAAGACATTAGGAAGTCGATTTTTTCAAAGTTTTTTATTTTTTAAGCCCTGCCAAGAAATTGGCAGGGCTTTTTTATTATGTTTTTATTTTCTCGTATTCAACAATATATTCCACTCGAAAGTTATTTTTTATATTATAGTTGAGAGATGTGTTTTCTACATCTGTAAACCCACCAATAAGACCATAATAAAATTCTGAATTTAGTTTAAATAAAACTTCTGCTTGGTGTCTGTTTTGTTTATTCCTTGTATTAACTATAAAAATTGCTCCTGCCATTATATTCCCAACATCTATGATTTCAAAAATGAAATTACCATTTTCATCAATGACATTGTTCTTTTCAAAAGTAACTTGGTTTACAGATAGTTTTACAGAATAATCATCAGGTTTATATATAGATTTTTTCCATTTACCAAAAAACAAATCTGTTAAAGGAATATAGTTGAATACTTGTACTTTTTCAATAAATAAATATTTAAACAAGTAATACATAGCCAATTTTGCGTTACTTCTTACAAATTCATTTTCATTATTTTTAATGGCATTATATTTTTCTTCTATTTTTTGCAAACCTATAATGTGATTTGCCAAATCCGTTTTTTCAAGTTCAATTTCTTTTAGTTCATTTTTCAAGTCATTAACAGTTTCTTCAGAAGCATTTAATTTGTTTATAGTATCTAAATTATCTTGTTTCTGTTCTTCATATTCCACTTCCATCTCAGTATATGACTTATCAAGCTTACTAAATGCTTTTTCTATTTTCTCGTATTCTTCTCTTAAAACTAATTTGTTTCTATCAGATATAAAATATATAAAAGTTCGCCCCCATTTTGAATATAACGAATGTATTAACTCATACGCTAAAGAGATAACCAAATAACCTGCAAAAGAAACAAGAGAAACGAATAATGGTATCCAAAAAAGCTCCCAATAACTTTCTCCCTTTAGAGCAACAGTAACCATTTTTAATTTTTGAATAGCTGTATAGTTTGCCCCAAAATTAAAAACTAGATAAACCAGCTCCCAATGCCTAACTATCCATACAGTAACAAATGTTAATATAAAAGGGCTTTTTAATCGCTCTTTCATACCACCATATAAATTTTCGACTTGTTCCTTAAATGATTCCATCATAATAAATTATATAATTAATAAATCCTCTATAGTTGCCTCTGAACTTAATAGATTAAGTTTTACTAAACTATCTACTCCAATTAACATGGGCATGTAAGTAAATTTATACCTGTTAAATATATTCTCTATTGAGTCAAAAATATAATCGTAACCACGCCCCTTGTGAAAAGGATTTCCATTACTTGTGTTTTTGGTTTCTAGTAATGTAAGGTCAAAAATCTCAAAACTTGGTAATGTTAGCCAAATATGAATACAAGCATTTTGATTAAAATACTTTGTTGGAGTTCTGTGAATCATATTTATTATGTCTACTTCAGAAAATTTATAGGGTTCTCTTCCATTTTCAACTATATAACCAATCGTAAGCAAAGTCTTTATTCCTAAATACTCGTCTATTAATGGTTTTGACAACACACTATACTTAAGACACTCAAACGCTGTGTGATATGCGTGATTCGCACCAATAGAATTAAATATATGTTGACCAACGCTAGTATAGTTTTCTTTTGTTACATATTTTCTATCATGAGTCCAAATACTCCGTATGTCTTCATTTGATAATTCAATTTGATATTTTGCAGTCCTACCAATTGCTTCTGCAAAGCAACTTTTATAAACACTATCCATAAATCTAAAATAGTAAATAAAATCATTGAATTAAAATATTAGTTTAATTACATAATTAAATTATTGTCAATTTATAACATTGACTACTAAACCCTTTGCCGTCTTTTTGATGAGTGAGAATAAAGATTAGATAAAGACTGAGCAAAGACCTCGTAATGTCTTAATAAAGCTTAAAAAAGAACGCCAAAAGATGCTTAAAAGCTTAAAAAAGAGTGGAAAAAGCACAACTATACAGCTAAGCTATTCGACTAATTCACTAATTATAGCATTTTGTATTCAATATTAAATTAGCTTTTAAGTTCAATTATTGTATTTATTTGAAAAATTGAATACTTAGTTTATTTTTTGGATTTAAAGTCAATACAGGATTGTTTTTTGATTTTTGCTGATTTGTTAAAAATTCAAATTGTTTCATATAATTGACAATATTTTAAATATATATTATAATTTGTTAAAATGAAACATTTTTACTAAATTTACGTTATACTATATAGATTGAATTTTAAAAATGAATAAGCGCAAAGAAATACCACTTCAAAAAATAGCTCCATCAAAAATATCCGTAACAGATTTTTTTGATAATGGAACAATTGAAAGAACAGTTGAATTATATGATAATTTGAATTTGCCCATTTTTAAAAGAAATCAAACAGGAATAAGCCACCGATTTTTAAATTGGTGGACAAAGGAAAATGTAATAGATAAAAATGTAAGTGAAGCAGGACGATTTACCTTTACGGAATTGATTTGGATTAAAACAGCTGAGCAATTAAGACTATTTAATTTACCTCTGCCATTTATTGCTACTTTAAAAGCTACTTTATTTGAGCCACTTAAATTTAAAGGCTTTGTGAGTAAAACCGAACAAGCCAAACAGTTTATTTCAGATTTGGGAATAAGTGAAACCGAAAAGAAAAAACTAATTGATTTGGTACTGACTGAAAATAAAGAAAGCACCCATACAGGTATCAATTTATTTCAGTTAATTATAATAGATAGCTTACTAAATAGAAAGCCTATTAGTTTAGCTATTTTCCCTAATTGTGAATTTTTGATAGTAGATAAAAGCAAACAACATTTATATAGTCAATCCGATTTGGATTTATTGGATAAGGTAAACTACATTAAACTATCAATTTCAAATTTATTAAGTGAGTATTTAAAATCTGATTTAGCATTTATGACTTTACCAAAAATTCAAGTATTAAGCTATTCAGAAAATAAACTATATGAAGTATTGCAAACAGGGGAATATGATTTAATTATTTTACAATTTAAAGATAAAAAGCAAAAAACGTTGGAGTTAAAAAATGTGGCTACAACCAAACAAAAAGTATTGGATTTATTAAGTACGGATGATTTGGCAGAAATAACCGTAAGGAAACATAAAGGCATTATAACAAAAGTAGAACAACCCCAAAACATTACATTTTAGTATGGTAAAACAAAAAATGTAATTAGGATTAAAAAGGTAGATAACAAACGTTCTTTATAAGGATTGAAATTGGCGTAACGAATTAAGCACCTAAAAGGTGTAATGTTCAATACTGCCTTTAGAAATAAAGGCGGTTAAAGTTATTAGCCATGAAACAGCATGAGAGGGTTAGTGTAAATCCACAAACGGAATTAACCTACGAGAAATTAAAAAAATACAAGGGCTTTGAAAATATAACAGAAGCCCAAGCAGAAAAAGAAATAGAAACCATAAACCGTTTAATAAAAGTATTATACTATTTATATGTATATGAAGAGCAAACGGCAAAAAAGAGTAACCATGAAAACCGACCTTGAAATATTTAAACAGTTCGGCAAAAAGAATAAAAACACCGAGCGAATAAACGGAACAAATTGTTTAGTTTATACAAGAGTGTCAAGTAAAGAGCAAGAAACAGGATTTTCTTTAGATATTCAAAAAAGAGCAATAGAGGAAACTTGTATAAATGATAATTATAAGATACTCGCTTATTTTGGTGGAGTATATGAAAGTGCCAAAAATGACGAGCGTAACGAGTTTAACCGTATGCTTAAATTTGCACGTAACAGTAAAGAAAAAATTTCTGTTATTATGGTATATAGCGTTGACCGTTTTTCACGTTCGGGAGCAAACGCCATTTATATTGCTGACCAATTAAGGAAAGAGAATATTAAAATCTTTGCAGTTACTCAGCCCTCAGATACATTTACCCCAAGCGGTAAAATGCAACAAAATATGCAGTTTGTGTTTTCTGAATATGATAATGACCTAAGACGAGAAAAATGTACTTCGGGTATGAAAGAAATGCTTTTAAATGGTTATTGGTGTTCAAAAGCCCCAATCGGTTACGACCAAATAACGAGAAAGAAACGTTACAATAAAGACTTAACCGAACGACAAGTAATTACTATTAACGAAACAGGAAAGTTAATCCGTAAAGCTTTTTATTGGAAAGCAGAGGAAGAACTCACAAACTCTGAAATCTTAAAGAAATTAAAGCTACAAGGCTTAAAAATTGGAAAGCAGACCCTATGTGATATATTCCTAAATCCCTTTTACTGTGGCTTAATGAGCCACAATTTATTAAATGGGGATGTTATAAAAGGCAGACACCCAGCTATAGTTTCAAAAGAAATATTTTTAAAGGCTAATAGTATTAGAACCCGAAATGTCAAACATTCGGCTACAGTCGATTATACATATATACCATTAAAGAACTTTTTAAAATGTGGGGACTGTGGCAGTTCATTTTGTGGCTATTTGGTAAGGAAAAAGAACCTATGGTATTACAAATGCAATTTAACAGGATGTAAGTGTAATAAGAGTGCAAAGATGTTACATGAACTTTTTGAAAAGGAATTGGAAAAATTTTCGATAGATGAAAAATATATCGAACCTATCAAAAATGGGTTTATAAATTACTTTAACGGAGCAAACGAATTTGCCCAAGAAAATATAACTCAATTAAAAAGCCGTTTAACAGATTTGTCTAAAAAGATAGATGCTATAGAAGAACGTTTTGCGATTGGAGAAATTGAAAGGGAACTTTACGAAAAATATATAGGAAATTATAGAAAGGAACGCCTTGCAATTTCCACAGAAATTGCAAATAGCGAACATGGAGGCTCGAACCTCGAAAAAAGGGTTGAAAAATATTGTAAAATACTTTCAAATCTCAAGCTATTGTGGACTTCCAATGGATATAGGGGTAAATTAGAATTACAAGAATTGATATTCCCACAAGGAATATTGTTTGACCGTAAAAATAACAGCTTCCGAACTCCCGAAATAAATGAAGTGGCTTTTGTAATGTCACAAATAGCAAGGGATTCAGCCCCAAAGAAAAAAGCGGACAGTAGCTATTTTAACTATCTGTCCGCTTCCGTACCCCCTTCCAGACCAAATATGAACGAAATCCTTGAAGATACGAGGGACTTTGCTCGAATTTGGGACTTGTACGGCCACCTGATAAAAGAGGCTTAATTCGTAAACGTTGCTTTGTATTTTATATTTTTCTAAGTGTTAAAATAACGCCAAATCTAGTTAGTGCTTTGAACCTTCTTTATTGCAGATGAAATCTCTTCATAATTTGTCGGCTTGATAATAATTTGAATTAATTCAGAGAAAATTTTCCTTTCTTTCAAAATCTCTTCTATTTTATTATTTCCTGTCAATATTATTATTCTTTTTGTTAGAAGATCATTGATTGTTCTTATTTTTTGAATTAACGAAAACCCATCAAGCTCACTTTTCGCAGATAAATCAATATCAACAAAAATCGCAGTAAACTCTTCTAGTTTTGTAAAATCAGCCTTTTGAGATGATGGGAAAACATCAATTTCTAATTCGCCATTAAAATCTAATAGCTTAGATGTTTCGAATGCTCCTTTCACAGAGTCATATTCGTTTTCAAATACTGCTACTTTCATATTCAAAAGTTTTTAAATTAAGTGTAAAAATTATTTCGTGTTGTTCTGACACATTTTTTAGTTCAAACGGAACTTTCATGTCTTCAAGTGTAGACTTAATAATAAATAAGCCATGAGTAGTCCTTTTCATTATTTCGTTTCGATCGTTGGAAGTTAAATCGTCAATCATTTTACTAATTTCATCAGTGTTTTTATTGTGATCATTTTTAAATGAAATAGACAACAATTCGTTTTCTAAATGAAAATGACAAGAAACAAGGCTCTTCTTATACTTTTTCATATTGTTTATCCAATCTGATAGAAATATCTCAAACCCTTCTTCATTTAAATTAGCGTATCTTTTAATTCCATCAGGGGTAATGTTAATTGTTATTACAATTTCAGGAAAATAAATTGCAAATATTCTCTTTAATATCGTATAGATTCTTTGAATTGAAATTGGCACAAGTGACGTATAAATAAAGGGATTGTTGCTTTTTTCTAACATGTCATTTGCTCTATCCACTATATTCTTGAGTTCAATTTTTGTTCTCTCTTTCTCTCCTTTTAGAAGTTCTTCGAACGCTTTTGTTTTTTCGGAAGGCACACTTCCCAAATTATCGAGCATTTTTAGTAAGTTAGAAAATGGGCTAAGTCTATTGCGGATAAAGTGCATTGTTTTATTCGCACGATTAACATATTGACTACTCTCAGTTAATCTTTGTAATTCCTCATTTCGAACTTCTTGAAGACGTTTTTCACTTAGTAATACTTTTGAAATTTTTGAAAATGCAGGCTCAAGCGTTCTAAAAAATCCGATGACCATATAATAAATTGGAACGTTAGAGTTTGTAATAAATACAAAAAAATATTCTTGATCTTCAACCTTGGAATAAAGAATTAGGTTAAGATTTTTGGGTTCCTCTTCAATAAATATTTCCTCGTTTACTAAAACTTTTTTTTCTCTAAGTTTTTTCAAAATTTCCTTGTTTTTAAACTCGTACTTCCAAAGAAAGGATGAACCATTTACAATAATTAATTTATTTTGATTCCCATTTAAAGGCGTAAAACAATATAAACTAACAATTAATTCTTTATTCAAATGCTTATGTATAGCCTCAATAATTTCAGTATATATTTTATGTGGTCTTTTAATGTATTCCTTGTTTAAATAGAAACCATCAACAACATCGTTTAGGCTTTCTCTAAAATTTCTGATCTTTACTCTTAAAGAAGTATAAACATTAATTATCCACAAAAATAGTATTGGAATAAGGTATTTAACATTTGCAATGTTAGATAACTCGGTATCAGATTGTTTGAACTGACAAATTAATGTTATATATAAAATGAATGAATAAACATATAGCAATGGAGATTTTTTATCTCCAGAGAAGTTGATACTATTAATAATTGGCAATAGCATCAAAAGATAATTGTAAGACTCATTTGGGTTTTTACCAATTAGAATTAATCCAATAAATAGAAAATCATTTGTTAGTCTAAGAACTGGCTTTTTAAGTAGAATTATATATAAAACAAAGTAGATAATAATAATTAAGCCATATAGCCAATTACTAAATATATTATCTTCTATTACCACAAGAAAAATAGAATAACATGATAGAACAAATCTGAATAAAACAGAGTTGACTCTACGTTGAATAAGATCTATTAATTCGGTAATTTTCATTTTATATTAATCTTGTCAGTAATTTTTCTGTAAATGAAATTCACTATAATTAAAATAAACAACAACTTTCCAAGAATTAGTAATATTAAAGCAAACCAATTCATCGGTTCAATTTTAAAATTATTATCTATATCAGAAAAATGAGAAAGAATATTTAAAAGGTGGTTAACTAAAAAATTTGAAGAATAGTTTTCATATGTAATTTTAAAAATGGAATATGATGGATCAGAAGCAGGAAGCAATAAAACAAATACAAGTAGTAGAAAACATAGTACAATTAGAAACAATCTAAATATGCTGTAGCTGCATACAAGTAATAGAGCCTTCGGGTAATATCTAAATTGTTTTTTGCAAAGTATGTTTTGAACTTCAGCTTTGTTTTTTCTTTCAATAAACCAATTTTTATCATGCTCTGGCAATTCTCTAGCAGAGACGGAGATAGCATAATTTAATGCGGATATTTGCTCTTCAAAATTTAAGAAATTCAATACTTTTTCAATCTTATTATGATTCAATTTGTCGTAACCGTAATCGCTAAGTTTAACAACCTCGATATAAAAGTCTATAAACTTTTTAAAATCTTTATAGTTTTCCTTTTTATTGCTATCCTTGTTTTTAAGAATAATAAGATTGTATAGAATATTCAATCCGTTATTTGGATTTGAACATTCTTTTAATTTTTGTTCATCGGCTCTTATTATGTCGTCAATTGTCTGCAAAAAAATGATTTAAAGTCAAGTTCAAGTGGCAAGCTCAAATTCATGAGATTCCCGTTTTATTACTCAAAAATAGCTATTCTTTAGCAAATTGCTATTAGAAGTTTCTATTTGATTTTATGGTTCTTGGCAGACATATCAAAGCCAGCCTTATTGCCCTCTTTATTTAGCCCACGATTAGTCAATTCTTGCCTTACAAGCTGCTTTAAATCGAAATTTTCCCTCAGAGCCTAGGAAGAAATGTGAATTTTAAAAATACACTTTCCTTCTAATATTTAAATTAACGTTTTGATATAACTTAATGTTTCTTGATTTTTTTTAAAATAATCGTTCAAAATAGTCTTAAAGTCTACGGTTACAATTTCAAGTTTATAAAAATCATGGGTTAAAGTTTTTAAATGTTTTGTTTCTTCACTAGGTATAAAAACAAAATTTGGTTGAGAATTATTATTGGCAACATTATAAGCATACAATTCTTTTTCAAAAGGGTTTTGATTAAATTCTGAAATTCGATAATATTTCGCATCCCCTATAAAAAATTCTGTTATAATATCTGGGTGCAATGTTTTAAAATTAGGGTCTAGCCAATTCTCATTGCGATAAGAAGCACTATGCATTAGTACTTTTTGAAGTAAGAATTCGTATAGGTATTCAAATTCTTGAGTGTAAAAAACATTAATCGTGTTTTTCTCTTTTATTTTTGAGTTTAGAAAGTAATTGGTGATAGTTTTTTTTATTGGTTCATGAATAGCATTCGTTTGAGTTAATTTCGAATATTTTAAGAATTCTACCTTGTTAATTTCAATAATAGCAAATTCAATGTTTTTGCTTCTTAAAAAAATTTCAACCTCTTTAATTTTCTTAGACTCATTATCAGATGCAAATTCATTTTCAAGTAATTTAAGTGTGCTGTAAAATACATTTCTAAAATAATTATTCGTGTAATCTTTCACTTCGTATGTGACCCCATTCCCTAATTTATCTCGATTTACTTCAGTTAGCATTGGGTTAAGTCTCCCATGCTTTTTTTTAATAGAATGAATTAAATTTCTTTTTTTTGGAAAATAGAATTCATAAGTAATATAATCTATGAAATATGAATATATTTTGCGCCAATAAAAATAATCAGATTCGATTTCCCCACCAGTTTCATATGATTTGTTTTTTATAAGAGATTTCCCTCTTTTTTTAATGTTTTTAAATTCCTTAAGAATTGATTTAACCAATTCAATATTTGATTCGTCTGTATTTGTAAAGTTTTTCGGTAAGGAAATAAAATAATTGTAAGGTGTAATTACCTCTCCAACAAACGCTACTTTGTAACTTAATAAATACTCTTTAAGTTCAATTAGCCCGTGGGATAACATAAATTCAAAAGAAGATCCAAAATCTTCTTTTTTATATAAATTAGAATCAATTAGTATATTCACTTTGTTCTTCTTTTTTTATTTTTTCAAATAAAAACTCTAATGAATAATCAGGATTAGATTGATCTTCCTCGGTCAATTCGACAATCTCAATCCTATTTATTAAATCGTCATTTCCTTCTATAATATCAGCCTTTGATGAAATGAATAGGAAACCCAGATTTTCTGGCAAAACCCTATTTCCATTACTTTCTGGTAGAAAATTAAACTCCTTATCTACTAGACTATTTAAAGAAATAAAACGAATGCCATTATTTCTTTTCGTTGAAATTGCTTGTAGCAAGACATCATTTATTATTTCCAAATTTTTATGGCATTCATCAAAAACAATTGTGTAATTATTACTTGCGTCATAGTATGCCTGTTTTATAAATTCACCAACCTTTGTTAAACAATATTTTCGATCATTTGGAGAATAATCAAATAAAATATGCTGCCACATATTATCAACAATTATTGATAAAGTTTTGTGCCCTTCCTTTTCTAATGTTTTGTTAACTCGATATGTTTTCCCAACTCCTGAAGAACCAATTACACATATTGCTTGAGATAATTTATTAATCACTCTTTTTTTACTTGGCGCAACTGAAGTTTGTTCGACTGATTTCGAACTTACTTCTTTTAGAAATTCTATATAGGCGCCAATAGCTGCTGAATAAAAGCCAGATTTCCCATAGGAAGGAGCTTCTTTGTAAAAGTATTTTCCGTTATCATTCCTTTGTTCGTTTACAAGATCTTTATATAAAGAATCAAGTTTAGTTTGATCATTTTCTTCAAAAAGGTTTTCTTTAAGTAATTCAGACAAAATATCAATAGCCCTAACATATGATGATGGTTTTCCACTATCACCAAAATTGGCCTTACTTAGCCATTCTAAATACGCAGTTTTATAATTCATTTTATTTTTTTTCTGTTCTTCAAAAATCATTGCAATGTGTTCTTCTTTCGATAGTTTATGAACTGTAGACCCATAACCGCCTAATTCAAACTCTTTGTAATCAGTATTTAAAAATTTCACATTAAGTGTATGACCTAAGCCTTTCGGGTCATAATTATAAACTTCTCCATCAGGATTGGAAACTACTTCACATATTCCTGCGACAGATAAAAATCCTTTGTTTCCCTTGGGTGAACCGCTTGCTTTAACAGCCACCATGTCTCCGATTTTTATACTTAAAAAATGCTTCAGTGCATTTATTGCATTTTGATTTTGGTTTTCCTCCTTTAAGTAATCAATTATTTCATTCTCGTCTGTTAGATAAAATTCACTTAAGTCCAAGTTGGAAGCAAAACCAACCGAAATAACATTTCTTTCTTTCATTTGAGGAAAAACGTCAACGTCATTATTTTCACCGTATTTAGATCCAACAAGAAAGTAGTTTGGATTTCGCTTGTAACCAGTTATTAAATCAAAATAATGAATGTTTAGTAATTTAGTCCTAATGTATTTGTAGTTTTTATCTCCTTCCTCTTTAATAATTTCATTATCCGTTATTTTCTTGGCCAGAAGAATTCCTATTGCGCCAAAATACGCTCCGAGGCTTAAATGTTTAGGGCTTTCAATACTTTCATAGAATTCACAAAAGCTATCATAATCATCTTTTTTATTTAGAACTTCACCTAATATGTTTTTCCAATATCTATAGTAAATTGGGTAACTATCTGGATTTTGGCAATGCTTAATAATGGAAAATAAGTGAGGAATAAAGGAGTTTAAATTTTTATTTAATTCAAAATCTAAATCACCTAATTTATCAGCTTTTTTAATTGCATTGAAAAGCTCATAAAGATGGAGTATTCTGCCTTTATCTAACTTAACACCCTCCTTGAAATTATTAATGCGATTTGCAATTCTTATTATTCCATTTATTTGGCTAACAAAAATTGAAAGTTTCGAGGTGTCTTGACTTGTAAATTGGTAGTCTGGAGTTTTAAGTTTTGAAATTACAAAGTCGATGTCTGATTTAACATTAGAAGCTAGTCGATAAGTCTTGTCTTCTAAATTATTTAACCAGTCCTTTTCACGATTGAATACAAGATCATATTCAGCCTTATAATTGTTTTTAATGTCAACAAACGGTATTCTGCACTCGTCTAATATTTCTTTTATGTCTTTCATACGGTATATTTACTATTGGGCACCCACTAAGTTAAACTGTGAACGCTTTAAATTCTATCACTCCCCTTCTGGAAGAATTGAATAGGATATATAATTCCTTAAGATATACAAATTTATTAAATATCTTTAATTTTAGTCGATTCAAAATTTCAAAGAACGAGCAAAAGCGGAGAATTACTCCGCTTAATTATTGGCTTGTTTTAAGCTCTTATTTTTTAATCTTGTGGATTTGGGCAGCCTTATCAAAGCCAACCCAATTACCCTCGGCATTTAGCCCACGATTGGCTAATTCTCGCCTTATAACCTGCTTTAAATCGAAGTCTCCCCTCAAAGCCTCCACAAGTAAAGCGGTCGCTGTAGTGCTAAAAATAAACCTTGGATTAATGTCGTCCGCACGGCTTTCATAATCCTTTGTCATTAATCTTTCTTTTCCGGTTTGGGTTAATTCGCCACCAATCTCCTGCCACACTTTTGGCGGAATTTCTTCTCGCACAATTGTTTCTAATCTTGAAGCATAATTCATGGCTTGTTTAAAATCGCCTTCATCATAATACTTCTTTACTAATTTTAAATCACGCCAATCGGAGCGATTCAAAAACTCAGGCTCAGTCCAGTCCTTGGTTTTAGTTGTTTTCTTTTTCATAGTGTCTACGTTCGATACTTTCTTCGGAACTTCCAAGTTCTTTCTGCTCTTTCTGACACCACTTACTGCATCCTCCCAATCATAGACAATCTCTTTATCTTCTCCAGCAATCTTTTTTAAATCTGCTTTTGCGCCACTCAGCTTAATTGAGAAATAAGCAACTCCATGAGTAACATTGTATGAGTCGTTATATGCATGTTCTAATTCTTGAATTTTCACATTGACTCTCTTTTTTTTGATGATAGAATTTACAATCTTGGTGATTTCTGCAATCGCACGCTCAGGTTCGTTATCTAAAATGTCGGTGACATCTTCTTCTTTATCTCCTTTACGTTTAATGTAAATAAACAATTCGCCTAATGGAATAGGCAATTCTGCATCAATCTCTAGCTCGCTTTTTTTAACTCCAGATATTTCTTGTGGCGCATCATCGAAAATACTCATCTCACCGCCTTGATTAAATCTACCGAACTGTGCAGCTCTTCCTCTTTCCGGCACTTCAATAACTACATCCACATCGTGCTGATAGGAATTCGCTCCTTTGAATTTTCCATCTTTAGTTGTTTGAAAAATAAATATGAATGACTTGCCTGGATTTTTACGCTTAAGATTTTCCAAGTCTTGTGGACTCAGTCCAAGCTTGTTAACGCTATCTAAAATGATAAATTGAAACTTACTTAAATCTTCCGGCAAATAATCACTCACAAATAAATTCTCATGCTTAACATCTTTGTCATTAAGTTTCATTTGTAGCGTAGCATCTAACTTCTCCTCATTAGCAACGTAAAGCACCGTTCCGTGGTTGCGAGCCAAGTATCCTGCCAAATCAACACATAAATAAGACTTACCCATTTTAGGTCTTCCAAAAACCATCGCTGTAAATCCTGGACTCGGATCGCCAATTAGATTTAACCATTTACCGGAGAAGCCAATTGAATTAAAATGAAGTTTTGCAAAATCAATACTGTTCATCAAGTTTTGTTTTGGATCAACAATTTCTGCTTTCTCAATCCCGTTTAAAGTTTCCTTTTTCGGTTTGTGTGGTTTTGGTTTTGCTTTCAATTTGTTTAATGCTAATTGAAGCTTTCGCTTTGTATCAGCAGCTAATTCAACTTTGATGCTCCTGCCCATGTTATTAACTGTTGCCAAAAGTTTACTTTGAATCAATAGAACCTCTTTTGACAATACTGAGTCCTTCGTGATTTCTTTTTCCTTAATTGCATTTTGCACTTCATTTAGAAATCCCTCAATTTCTTTTTTCTGAAGTGTTTTGCCATGTAGTAATAAAAATTGTTTAACGAACTCTTCCGGCAATGTAGATTCTTGTTTCATTGTTTCTTTTGTTTCAATAATTTCTGTGCCTGATAAACCTTCTTTTTTATCAATGAATTCAAATAGCTTTTCAAATGCTAAATCAAACACTCGCTTTACTTCAGCATCATTGTCATAGATGCTCCAATCGTTTCCTTTGTCTGTTCTTTCAGCAATGAGCAAGTGAGATTTTTTAAGCACTTCAGGCAGATTCTCAAAACCAACTTCATTAACGGCTTTAAAATAATTCTTCGTTGTTATTCTCATTTTGCTTTAAATTTTAATTGTGTTAATTGTCTTGATATTGTTTGTAGTTCCTTTTTATCCTTTGTGTTCAGGGTGTGTTTAAAGACTTTAATTTTGGCAGGATCGTAATTCATCACGATCATTTCCGTTTTTACTTTATCTGTGTGTTTTGTTACTGCAACGCTTTTACTAACCTTTTGAACTTTCCACTTATACTTATTGATGTAAGTGGTTAGAATTTTTGAAGGATAAGAACTCAATAAAAACTTTCCTTTTACCTTGGAAAGCGCATTGAGAAGTTCTCGGTAATCGTTTTCCGAATAACCTTTATAATGACCTTGATCCGAACCAATGTACGGGGGGTCTGCATAGATAAATGTTTCTTTGTCATCGCATCTGTTTATTACTTTGATTGCACTATTATTTTCAACTTGCACTCTTGCAAGACGTTGTTCATATTCTTTTGTAAAGCCATCTCTCTTGTTTGCGAGAGCAGCCTCTTTTGAATCATCCTTTCCAAAGCCCCATGAACCAATCATTCCTGCGAATCCTTGGTTGGTAGCTGTCCACAATGCCCACGCTCTTTTCACATCGGAATAGCGTTCAGGATTGTTATAAATTATCATGGCTTTTTTATAAAGCTCACGACTGTGTAAGGTTGATTGAATTTCTTTTTGAAGTTCCGGGAACTTCGTTTTAATTACTTTAAAAAAATTAATGACTTCCCCATTGATATCATTAATCACTTCTACATCTGATTTAGGTTTTGCGAAAAACACAGCTCCACCACCAAAGAATGGTTCGCAGTATAACTTGTGCTGCGGAATCAAAGGGAGTAGATATTTTAATAGGGTTTGTTTCCCTCCGTAGTATGTTATTGGTGTTTTCATTTTAAAAGGAATAAAGAGCCTCCCGAAAGAGGCTCTTTGATTTTTAGCTATAAATTAATGCAGTTCTGTTGTTCCAAATTTTGTCAAAGGTTTTGTTTCCTGCTGCCCATTGGTAAGTCAAGACACCTTTCACTTTTGTTACTTTTTGAATTGCCCAAACAGGCTCAGCAGCTTTTGCTCCTGGTAATGCGTAGCCGTTATAGATAACGTTCGGATTACTTTCATCAATTAAGATTGGATCAATGAACATTTTTTCGTTTAACGCATTGATTGTTGTTTGCAATGATTTAAGCGTTTCCAATTCTTTATTTTGATTTAATTCAGTTGCAAATCCTACAATAGAAGTGCTTGTTTGAATGAAACCCATTAGTTGATCTCGTAGATCTTCCACACCTGTTGAAGCTGGAGCAGTTACACTTGCCTGATCAATAAAAATATTGTTCAATGCACCCTGTCCAATATCCAACTTGATAATTGTATCTCTCACAACTTCCACTTCACGGATTTGATTTTTTAATACAAAGCGAGTTGCACCATCTTCGGTGATCTTTAAACTCGCACCATTGTTTTCAATTACTGTTGCCATAATTATTGTTTTTTGTTTTTGTTTAAATATTCGACAATACTCTCTCCGATAACTGCTCCCATAAATCCACCAATCATCACATAGGGAACAGCATCTTTTTCAGCAGCTCTCGCATAGAAATACATCAAGAGAGAGCTTGCTAATGTTGCGGTGGAAACGATGGTTTTCTCTTTTATCATTTTTGTGATTTAATAAATAATGTTGTTGTAATTCCTGTCATAATCATAAGTCCGGCGCTCAGCATTTTACTTTCAAACCGTTTTCTTTTATTCTGCTTATAGGCGACCTTCAGTTCATCGGTTAACTGTTGCTCTCGAATCCGATTTTCCTTTTGCAAGTCAAACAAGGATTGATAGTTCCTATTGCAGAATGTTAGTTGTGTGTCCCTTATCGCAATGGATTGATTTAAACTGTTGATGCTTTCTGTACATAAAGAATCCGCATTATTTGTCAAACCATTAAGCACTAAGACTTCCTGTTTCAAAGTATCGCAAGGAATAGTCGATACAACTTTTGTTTGCTGTTGCTTGAGTAATTTTCGAGCGGTGTTCAGCCTAAAAGATAAATCCTTGTTTTGTTTTGATAGGGAATCGGTTTTAAATTCATACTGTTTTATTTGTTGCTGATATTTTTTGTGTGAGCTATTAATTTGATTGTTTTCAAATTGCATATGCTTTTTTATTTCAGCAATGTTTACCTGATGTGGTTTGTCGTTGCAACTTTTTACTGCAATGAAGCAGACCACTATACCTATGAGAAAGGCAGAAATTATTTGTTTCATATTTATTTCGTTTTAAAATTTTACACTTGTTTTTTTTCAATCGAGTACCCGAAGCATCCTGCGCCAACTAAACTCACGAAGGCGTAAAACATATACTCCGGCATTTGCTTATCAAAGAACTGTGCTGCGATCCAACTTACAAGTAGCACTATTACAAAGAGGGCTGTTGCTACTTCTCGCAGACTGTGGTTTCCGTTTTTGTCTTTTAGTAGTTGTACTAAAATTGCTATGAACTGATTTTTCATTTTTTCTTTTTCTTTTTACGTTTTAGAATCCCCCACAAGGCGGTTAAGCCTAATGCTATCGACACCGATCCAATTGCCCATCGTTTAATGGTTTGTCTTTTTACCGCTCTGAAATCAATCAGCGTATATGTAAAACTGTTACCGTGTAAACTCCTGTGCTTTTCGCATAACGCCATGAACTCATTAAATTCATTGATGTTGGCGAACACTTGACATCCGGCTGAGTATTTATCTACCTGCTTTGTGATTCCATTCAAACTTGCACGGTGGATATTAATCCCAAACATTCCCTTGCTCTTTGTGCCATTTCTAAAATCAAGTTTTGCATCTCTGTCGTAATCTCTAATTACTGTTAGTGGTTTTACTTCAACTAACGCTTTGTACTTTCCTTGATGCAAACCGATTCTATATGCACCCTTGTATTGTCCTTGAGCTAAGATGGCTGTGCCTTGAGGTTGCATTGGATTGCGCAACCAAAAAGTACCCGGATCTGTCGTGACCTTGTAGACATGGTAATGCCACTTTAAGGGAGCTACTTTGTAAAAAACATGAATCTCATCATCAAACCTGTTGGGGATGGTACTCGCTGACCTGATCCCGACTATATTTAGTTCGTTTGGCTTTGTATAGAGTTCGTATCCTTTACTTCGTAAAATTCCTTTGATCTTCGACAGCACCATTATGCAGCATTTCCTAAATCGGGTTCATACTCCTTCAACCATGTTTTTACATCAAAGCAAGGACAAGCCTTATGCACATCCGGAAAGTCACGATGTCCCAACACTTCTGCTTGTGGATATTTCTCGGTGAGAGAAACAATCAAATCAAACATGGAATGTTTTTGTGCATCACTTCGGTTGTCTTGTGGTTTGCCATCTTTATCGACTCCACCGATGTAAGCGATATTGATGCAATTGGAATTGTGCAGATACACTCCATTGCTGTTTTTACTTTCATCTAACAACTGAATCAATGTTCCTTGTCGTTGGATTAGATAATGATAGCCCGGTGTATCACCCCAACCACGTTGTTCTTTCCAATAGCGTTTAATGGACTCAACAGTTGTTGTTGGAGGCGTTGCAGTGCAATGCACCACGATATATTTAATGTTTCTAAGATTTTTCATTTTTAAATTCTTTAAAGGATTTTACTTCTTCTTTTTTTACCCTGAATAGTTCCGTGCTGTTTTTAGGAATAAAATAAATCCAACCTTGATGAGTAAATTCTTTCTCTCCAAGCACAATATGCTTTGGCACTTTCATTTTAAAGTTGCCTTTGGATTTAAAGATTTCGCAATCAGTAATGGTCACGATCTCCTCTCCCTGTTTTATTAATCCGGTTAATCCACCACCTACTAATTTGGTGTAGTTGGATTCGTTAATTGATGTCGGCATCTTAGCCCTCACTAAAGCTGCTTCCACTTCTTTCCCGAACATTCCATCCACTCCGTATTTTGGAAGTATGCTTGCACCGTATTTCTTTACTAAGGCATTTTGTAATTGAGTTACTCGGTTTCCTTTACTTCCTCTTTTCAAAGGGAAATCATCATTTCTCGTAGGTGCAGTATTTGCACTTGATGAATCTGTAAAGGAGGTTGTGTCTTCTTCCTGATTCGCTTTCTTCTTGTTTTTCCAATAGTTCCATCCTAAGAAACCTGCGACTCCAGTCCCTAATACGCCCAGTCCAATCAGGATTGTTTTTCTTTTATTGTGTGTTTTGTTTTCCATTATCCCTTTGGTTTTGATAGTATTATTTTCATGTAGTCGTTGTATTCCCACATTTCCAACTCACCCTTCAAATCTGTCATCATGCTTGAGCCGAAAAGCTTTTGATATAATACTCCTGTTACTGTGAAGGCCCTTTGAGTGGGGATCTCATTAAAGACTGCTTTAATTGCATCTTCATCTGTTCCCGGTAGAAAACCATAAGACTTATCAAAGGCTGCTTTTAACCGCTTAGCCCAACCTAAGTATGCTGCTCCGCTTGTTGCTGGCTTACCGCCTGTTTTATCGGGTTTCTGTCCGATGATTTGAAGCATCTCATTGTACTCTGTGGTTTGCAACTCATCACTCATATCGGTAATCATATTTGAGTTGTAGAGTTTTTTATAGGACTCTTGAACTTTGAGAAAAATTTGTTTGCTTGGAATGTCTCGTAACGTGCTTCTTAATTTTTCGGTATCCGTTCCCCACCATCCATCATTATCAAATGCCATTTTAATTTGTTTGGCATAAGTTGCAGGTGTACCATCTTCAAATGATTTTTTCTCTTCACGATTTGCAACACTTTTTACAACAAGCTTTCTCCCAAAGAAAACACCACCGCCTACAATCCCCAATCCAATTAGGGAGTACAGGATTTTCTCCTTCACAGTTAAATCATTATTGGTGGTATCTTTTTTCATCTTAAACTCCTAATGCTTTTTTTGCTAATGCAGTTTTAATTGGATCGTTTTGCACGATGTCGGCAAGCTTCACTAATTCTTTAGTGTTTAACTTTTTTGCAATCGTGGTTAACGCTTTCATTTTAGAATCGGCTTCTGCTTCAGTAGCCGCTTCAATGGTTATGTCGTAACTAAACTTTTTCATTTTGCTTTTTGATTTCTAATAATTCAAATACTGTTTCGATGGTGTTTGGCTTCTCAACAAAGGATTGCAGGATCAACATAATTTTATCCAACTGCTCTTGATTGAAGTGAGTCTCTAATTGTTTTAAGAAACCTAACTGTGCCTTTGTCTCTTCAGACATGCCATCATCTTCAGGCGTTTTCTTTTTAAACACCACTTCGTTATCAATCACTTCTGCCGTGGCATTTTCTGTTGACTCTTGAGCAATCAATCCGGCAAGTGCATCTCCACCCGGTAATTTGGCAACCCAATGAGGATTACGTTTTACCATTCCTTCTACAATTACAGAAGCTACATCGCCAAGGTTAACATCGCCCCAATGCAATTTTTTGCTTTTGTAAGTGCTTAACTGCTTTTCTAAATCTTCGATGTATTCTTCCGCTTCTGATAAATCCTTTTTGCAGGTTTCAAATTCTTGCTTCATCAATTCGTTTTTCCAACGCTCTCTTTCCTGTGCCAATCCTGCTACTAATCGCTCATTGATTTTGTTTTCCAATTCAATTCCTGATAAGCCTATCACTTGTGGTGTTTGAACTTGTGCGACAGCTTCCATTGGTTTTTTCTTCTCGATAAAAAATATAAACTGCGTATAACGGTTTGAATTCTCGGTATTGTAGACAAATACTTTTACTGTCTCAGTAGTATCTTCGAGATATGCTTTATGGTCATCAAGGGATTCTATCTTGCTTGTGCGTGGTACAACTTTTACATCGTCAACGTACACTTCAATAAATTTCCCTTCGCCTTTGTCGACCATGTCATGAAGCCACATTTTAAATTGTGATAGCTTCACATCATTGTATGGATTTGTTTGTTGCATTATTTTACTTTTTAATTGTTGTTTTTATTTTGTGTTTTGGTATTACTTGGATGAATCGCAAGTGATTAATACCGGATAAATAATTCGTGATGTGTATTTTGCTTTGGTGTTCGTATTGCATTTCGTTGGTTGTGCTTTCACTCAAATCGAAAACTCCTGTTTCACTTTCCACTCTCACATTTTCGGCTTCTTCAACGAGGTAATAGAACTGGTTGAATGCATCAATGGTTTGTTCTTCATTCGGCTGTAACACTAAGTGTCGGAATCGGATATAGTAATCTGCTTTGTATCCTAATTCTTGCATCCTCCGTGGGATGTATTCTAAGGCAAGGTTTATCGTCATAATCTATTCTTCCACATTAATCCATACATAAATTGTCACTTCGTAATTGATGTCCACCTTTTGTGATTTACCAAGAGCGTCCAAGTACCATCCCTGAATAATTGTTGACTCGGCATCGACCTTCACAATCTCTTCTGTTCTTTTATTGCCGTGTGTATAATCATTCACATTGAAACCTGCGTTGCTAAAATCTCCGTATTTCAAATTCGCATCTGCTCCAAAAACATCTGTAGAATAAAACCAATTTGATTCTTCACTACTTTGCAATTTCAATTCTCCAATCAGTTGATTTCGTTTAAAGAAAGTTTTAGATCGCTCTTCAATTGTTACTGCAACTGTTACACTTTCTATTACTTCGGTCTTTGGTAACTCCTCTGTCGGGGCTGCTTTGGGAGCTGCTGCAAATTTTATTGCATCCGACTTACTAATCAATCGCCCTCCGTACTCAATCCCGATAATAAACTTGGTGTCCTTTGGAAGCTTTATTTGAAAGTGCTTTCGCTCGCCTTGTCGTTTGATACTTATCTTAGTTATTATCACTCCTTCCTTCATCATAACTCATCCTCCATTTCACAGTCTAAGTACAAACTCACTCTATATGCTGCGAACACCGTTCTTCCATCGTCCAAATCTTTGTAAGTGATTTGAACTCTTCCATTGCCAGGTGCTACACCGCCCAAATCGTAGTAGCGTTGTTTTGGTGCTACATTTATTCCCGACATCAAAAGTTTACTTTCGTAATTTTCAGGAAAGAACTCTTCCTTATTTATTTCAATCTTTTGAGTGCCTCTGTAATAAAGTAAATCGTCCTTATCCGATGTAACCAACACACCATGCACTTTCACAATGTTCTTGTCGAGTTCAAAGGTGTCGCTCACGGTTGAGTTCGCCTGAGTAATCTTTATGTCAAATCTTTTCTTTGTTGCTTTTAACATGGTATTGTTTTTTAAAAGCCGGGAGATTGCTCTCCCGACTATTTGGTTAATGATTAAGGAGTGGTAATCGTTCCGTGTAAACCAACATACAATTGTGTCTTTGGATCAAGTCCTTCCATTGAACCCAAATCAACTGTAAACTCTACCAAGATGTCATCGTGAATCAATCGTGGGTTCGCTAATTTGTAATAACCTAATGGTAAGCTGTGCATGTTGCTTGTTTTGAAAGCAGCGATGCTTGTTTCAGGAATAATTACTTTTTTGTTTGCTTTCAAACTGAACTCGCCATTTGCAATCGCAGGAAAATCTTCCAACGCTACGAATTTTGATCCCATTACTTTATCAGGTGTTCCGTCTGCCGGAATGGAAGCCAATAAGAAGATTCCACTTACCAATAACGCTTGGTTCTTTGGCAATTTCGCATTGCTGATATTTCTCAAACCAACTTCTTTTACATCTTGTGTTTCAAACAACTTGATTGTTTTTGAATTCACAGGTTTGATTGAATACACAATCGTATCTGCCAATCGTAATTCTCCTTTTGCTAATGCAACTCTAATATGAGCAGGTAACTCACGGAAGTGTTTTTCCATTTCTGCACGAGAGCCTTTGCTCACAACTCCTGGACTTGCCAATTTATTTATCGTGCGTTGGCGAGCAATTGGATTCATTCTGCGAAGTGCGCCCAACAGTTCTTCTCCTTCTGCCCCTTCTAATCCTAATAATGCGCCTGCATTGTTATACTCTTCTGTACCGTCTAATAATTCTAACATAATTTTTGTTTTTAAAATTTAACTTCTGTTTATTCTTTGTGTGTGATGGATGTTTGTTTTTTGTTTAGTAGATTTTTTCTGATGGTTCTACAATTCCCATTTCTTCTTCACCGTTCAATCCGTTGGTAGCGTTGCTTTGAATTGCTTCATGGATTTTATCCAAGGCACTCATGTCAAGTTCTCCCATTGATTCTTCAGAGTTTGGATACACAAAGTATTGTACTTGCCCTAAACCGTTAGTTGCGTTCTCTTCTGTTTTTGGTTCTTTCGCTTTCAACACTTTGTCAAGGAAGATTCTCTTTTTCATATCATCTTTCAATGCAAGTAATCTTTCTTTTACACCTTCTAATCCCTCAGCAGGTTTTCCGTTCATTCCTGAAACTGTTTGATAAGTACCCGAAGCCATCATTCCTAATCCAAGTGCTGATGCAATTCTACTTTTTGCAAAGTGACCAACTCCTGAAACCGCTGCTCCAACAATGAAAGACAATCTTCCCAATGCTGCTCCTGCAACACCACCTCCGATAACACCAACCACGATATCTTTACCAAGTTCGGTTGCGGCATCTTTCACTTTCTCTCCGGTGCTTCCGTCTCCAGTTCCACTCAATTCTTTTTTGAGTGCTGCTTTGTGATAACTGTTTTTACTTTTTGCCATTTTATTTTTCTTTAATCGTTTGTTTCTTTTTTTACATGTATGCTACTGCTTGCTTTTTCTTGTTGCCTTTATTTCCTCCTTTCCTTTTTTTCTTTCGTGATTTAATTCCTGTTAGTGGTGGAGCAGGAGCTGGTGGTTTTGGTTTGTGTAACATTTTTACTCCAAGGAAAACCAATCCTAATCCTGTTAAACCGATGGCTGTGGGTTTGATCCACTTTTTATTCTTATCCCAAAAGCCTTGTGGTTTATCGCCTCCCGAACTATCACTATTATCAGTTGAAGAAGAATCTCCACTTGTTTTCATTAGTGATTTTTGATTGTTCCCTCCGCCACCTTCACTACTTGAACTACTTGATGTTGTTGAACTCCCATCATCGCTATTCGTGATTTTTACTTCCCCTGCATTTTGAGAAACTTCTGCCGTGGATGTTCCATCGCCCGGTGTTGATTCAGGATTTTCAAAATCTTTTCCCTCTTTACTTTTTTTCGGGAACATGTTTCCTACGCCTTTTAATAACCCTGCAATCGCTCCGATGATTCCTGTTGCTGCTGTGATGGAGGCTGCTGCTGCCGTTGCCGATCCAAGTTCTCCAAATCCCTCACTTTGATAAATGTCCATTCCAAGTAAAGTGTTTGATGGTGTGTTCTCATCCATGCCATTCATATCATCAGGAATGTATCCGAGCCCATTTACATCATGCTTGCCTTTAGAATTTCCTTTTCCGGTTAGAATTGCTTTTTTCAAATTCTCAGGTTTACCACCTGCATCGTAAAAAATCTTTTCTAACTTTTCTTTTATCTTTCTTAGTTTGGCAAACTTGTCCATGTCCATTTCTTTTTTTCGTGCATCATCTTCACTCAAGTATGCATACTTGATGCGTTGAGCAACTTTGAAAAGATTAAGTTTCATGCTGATTAAAACTCCTTCACGAATCAAGGTTGTAGCAGGGTTCAGTCGGTTTGTGATATGAAGACCTTTATGTAAAAGGTTTTTTAATTTTCCTTTCTTTGAAGTATCTCCTTCGCTTCCCGGTGGCTGTGCCATTTTTTTGAAGAGTTTAATTTTTCCTAAATCATCTTCTCCGTTTAATTCTTCCCAACCCATTAGGTCTTGCACATCTACATTGTTTGTGCTGGGTATGCCGTTTAAATATTCTAATTCCATTTTTGTGTCTTGTTTTTCTGTGTATGGTTCTTCATCATTGAATCGGTCTACCACACAATCGACCGTGATGTAATTTCCTCCTGTTGTCGGCACTATTGGATAGATATGCTGAAAGTGATCTTGGCTGTATTTTGTGATTCGCAGTTTGTGCTTTATTTTTAAGTTGCTCAATATGCTGCTGATAAACACCGTGTAACAATCGCAATCTATCCCGTGAAATCTGTCGTGCCAGCCTCTTGCCGGACTTCTGATTTGTTCTTTGCCTTCTTCATCTTTTTTGTAAGCGATGTGGGTGTAAACAAATTCCCAAATGTTTTTGCAGGTTTCATACACGTTACTTCCTTTTAGTAGCGGTGCTAACTTTGCAGTTTGAAACAATGTTTCTCGCACTACTTGTGGAATGAATCGGACTGTGTCATTTACCGTTGCGCCTTTTTTAATTGTTGGATCAAGGAATAATGGTTTTGGAAATAAATGCTCGAACTCTTCACCGCTTTTTATTTTCCTTTTTTTATTTGCTTCCATTTTGCGCTCCGATTAATTGTACTTCATCTGTTTTTTCATAAGGAACTTTTTTAATTCCCAAATCAATTGTTGTCATGGTTGTTACACCAATCATAAAGGCTTCTCCTTGTTGTACAGCTTGCAACAAGCTTTTGGCAGTAGAGAGGAGGCTGAACATTGGAATCCGAATCATTATCGCTTCGAACTTTGCCTCACCGAAAGCAGGAAGTGCGATGTCCTGATTAACCGACTGTGAACTTCCGATGCTGCTTCCCTTTATCAGTAATTTGATAAATGGGAACTTGAGTTTTAAACTCGTGCGAGTTGGATTTTTCAATTGCACATCTACTCTCAACACCAACCCTTGCAAATCCAACTTGTGCAGCTTAACTGTTGGAACTACTTCCAAGTTAACCGAGGTCTTATTTAATCTCCACAGATACATTCCACCTGCTACTGCGCCTCCTCCTATGCCTAAGCCTAACAATATTTTTTTAATGCTCGCCATTTACTTTTTCTTGATCTTGTTGCTGAAATATTCTCCACCTACTTTAAAAGCCATCCAAATTGCTCCGCCCACAAAAGCTTTAATTGCATAGTCCATCAAACTTGAGTAGTCTATGTTTGCGAACAGAATGCTTGCGGTGAGAAGCATACTTCCTGTTCCATCTGTTGTTCCGCTGTGTTTAATTTCTGACATCGTTTTTTGTTTTTTTATTAGTATTTCATCCATCACGGTACAAAGGTGTGGTAGTGGTCTGGGTCGCTTTCTTAGATTGAAAATTGTTTTTAATTTGCTTGCAATCATTTTCAATCTCTTTGAATTTCTTTTAGTATGAAATCGTTTTTGGTATACCTAATTCTTGAAAGATTATTTCGACTTGTTTGGAAGACCAGTAAGCACCGTTACGTTTTCCAATTTTATCTTTGATTCCATCTAGCCACTTATTAAGAGTTGGATAGGTTACCTGATAAAAGCGCAATAGGTCTTTGGACAGATATGGCTTTATTTCAATTACTTGTTTATTTGATTGTGACATAGAATTATTTTTTAGTTATTGATTTGAAAATTGATTACAGCGTTGTTGAACATTTGAAGTAGGTCGAATTGTTTTTGTGCAATTAATTTTTTACGATACGCTACAATCGTTTTAATTGTCGGCTCTTGCAGGTATTTGGTGATTGCTTTTGCAAGAAGAGTGATTCCTTTATTGTATTCAGGAACAGAAATACGTTGCACACAAACTTCTTTATACCATCCTTCTGTTCCAGTTAACCCTTTGTGGTAATTGATATTTAACCAATCGATAGGCTTTGATAAGTAGCGACCACGTTTTCTGTTTACATATCGTTTTGCTAAACACACACGCTCAATAATTTCTTCAAATACTTTCGTTGGGTTTTTAAATGTGTTATAATGTTCTGCAACTAAGTTTTGAAATTGAGTTTCTTCTTTATTAGTAAACTCGTTGTTGCACCATAATGCTGCGTGAATAAAAATCCAAGTATTCTCAACCGTGTTGTTTTTTGGATTTGATTTACCACCTTTTATTACTCTTAAATGTGGTGTTGCTGTTTTGATTTTTCTTACTGCTGTCATTTTATTTAGTTTTTATAGATTACTATTTTGAGTCGTTTGTTATTGACGATACAAAGGTGCAGCAGCAGTAAATGGTGGGTTCGTGGTTCGGGTTATTATGGGTAAACTTTGACGATATGCGCTAAACTTTGCGCATTTTGGAAAAATTTGGATGTTATCGGAAGAGATAGAAAGTTTTGGGCATTTTTAGGCAGATTTGATCAATCTATTTTATTTTTTTTATAGATTTTACAATTGAAAATTATCGGGGATTAATTGGGGATGAATCTGGGATGACGAAAATGAGTTTAAATTCTTTTCATTTGCTTCGAATATTTATCAGGGTTTTATTCGGGATTTTTCGGGGATAACTTCGGGTAGACTTGTTTAAATAAAAAAGGTGACCATCAGGTCACCTCACAAATTGATTTCAATAAAATAAAACGGGAATTAATTTACCGTACCCGGTACTCCAAGCACCTCTAACATTGTTTTAACTTGGTTCACTGTATAAAAGCGACCTCTTTTTTCTCCAATTTTTTCAGTAAAGGGCTTTAACCATTTGTCAAATGTTTTTACTGACACTTGATACTTCTCCGCTAACTCCTTCTTGGAGTATGCCTTCAACTCGAATTTGTCGTTTGTGATTCCCATGTCCTCTCTATATCTAAAATTTACTAACTACTTATTTTATTCTTCATTGTTATCAATGTCATCAATTTCTTTTTGGCTTAAAAAATTTAGAGATGAAAAACGTCCCTTATCAAACGTAGAAGATTTTGCTATTGCATTTGTCGCAATAAATATAGCCTTCATGTATGAGTTGAAAAACCCGGGAATTGCATCTTCATTCTCTATTAAAGCAACCCTGCTAATGAGCATTGAATTAATTAGTTCATTTGCAAGTGCTGTGTGTTCTTGTTTAATGACCCCTAATTTTTTATTACCTAACCAGATACTTATGCAATTCAGTTTTTTCTTTTCAAATTCAAAACCAATCTCAACTATATCAGCAACAATGATATTCATATTAGGCTGGTATTCCTCCATTGATAAAGGTTGCCCATTGTCATATCTACATAAATTATCGTCGTATTCTTCAAGATTTACACCTGAATAATGTTCTTTGAAATCATGTTTTTCTAATTCAAGTACTCCAGATGAAAATAGAACAAACTCATCTTTTCTAAGTGGGTTGTTTTTAAGGATTCTTTGCAGTTGAATTAGCTCACTTTGTTTTATACCAGAAGATCTTAAATTTTCTTGGTTAAGCAAAACTCCCATTAATGTATCTGTTGTCAACTCAAGTACTTTTGCTAAATTTTCTAATGTCTGAAGTGAATCTATTTTTTTCTTGCCATTTTCCAGTTTACTATAATTACTCTGAGTCATATTCAAAAGAGTACTCATTTCCTTTTGGGTAATGTTCTTTTCTTCCCTAAGTTCTTTTAACTTTTTATAATCGTGTTTTTCCATATTTGTTTTTTTTACAAAATTAGGGCAGCTTGTTATCGATATTACAAATATTCCAAAAAGTCATATTTACGAGTACTTACTCAAAAATTCTTCCTCGTTTGTATTAAAAAACAAAGCGAGTTGTTTTACATTTAATTTTTGTTTGTTCTTGTAATTGGTAATCAAATCTCTCAACTTCATTGGATTTTCTTTAGGTATATCCAATTCCGCAGGTTCTCTTCTACGTATGTTCATTGAGTTAAAAAGATTAATCAAATACCTTTTTTGATTGTCGGTAATCACACCGATATCATTTGCTCTATAAAGCAGAGCTTGCATGGAGAGTTTCCATTTGCGTTTTAAATCTGCTAAGACATTTAAATTAACGCCATCTTTATAATCTCCTTTAATATCCTTTTCTGGCATCAGAAACTCCGCAGCAAACTCATTTGCTTCATGGCTGATATCTCTCTTAAAAGAAGGGTTGGTTTGCAGGTGCATTACCAAATGCCCTAATTCATAAGCTAAGGTAAATCGTTGACGATCTCCTAGGCTTCGTTTGTTGGAAAATATAATCGGAAATTTTCCATTTGCTAAAATGCTCATACCATCAACACGGTCTGTATTAAAATCAAAGTTGATTACAAATAGGCCATTGTCCTCTAGGACTTGAGTGAGATTATTAATGACTCCCTTTTCAATTTTCCAAAGTTTACGCAACTTTCGTGCAGCCTCCGCAGGCGAGCCTAACTTTTCAATATCCAGCACAGGTAAACTAATCTCAGGATAATTAATTGCTGTTATAAGCTTTTCTAAGTTTAAACGATAGATGTTTACTTGTGCTTCGATTGGAACCATAATTTTCTGCGCTACAATGTTGCGTTTTCGCAATGCAAGGGCAGAAGGTAATGTTTCTCCTTCTTGATAAAAGAACTCCTCCGGGTAATTTAACACCCCAATAATTGAATTAAAATTTGAAGGCGTTATCTCAATAAAATCTTGTTCCATCCTGCTAATATTTGAAGCGGATAGGTTTACTTTTTCTGCTAGTTCAGCTTGGTTTAAGCCTCTGCTTTCACGAGCAACCGTTAACATTTTGGGATTCAATTTCGGAGTATTCATCTTTCTTATACTTTCTGTTCAACTGCATATCAAAAGTATAAATATTCTGTAAATATGCAAAATTAATTGCATGGCAATTAAGGTTTCATTTTTATATGGCAGATAATCAGTTAATTACAGTTTGGTGATATCTTTTAATTAATAGGAATATTTTTTCTTTTAAATCTAAATATATTGTACAATATTTGTCCGGTCAATATGTTGCAAATGGAATCAATAGGTTTAAAATTAAGGCAGTTAAGAGAAACAAAAGGTCTGCTTCTTAGGCAAGTTGCGGCTTCTGTAGATTTAGATACTACATTATTAAGTAAAATTGAGCGCAGTGAGAGGTTTCCAACTAAAGAACAGACCCTAAACCTTGCTAAATTCTACAACGTCAAGGAAAGTGAATTCCTTATTGCATTATTTAGTGATAGAATAGTTGAAGAGTTAAAGAAGGAGGAGTTAGCCTTAGAAATAATGAGTGAGGCTAAAAGAAAAATAGATTTATGTCAAAGTAATCCAAAAAAAATTTAATGAAAATTTACATGCTGAAAAAATTGAAGCCTCTCAAGCCTAAAATATACAATGTATAATTCAGTGGGCATAAATAGTAAGATATTAAATAAATGAATTTTAAACATTGAGAATTGTTTATGAAAAAACAACAAGATAATAACCTTCACTTAAATTTCATTGATTTGTTTGCAGGTATAGGTGGCATTAGACTTGGTTTTCAGAATGCTGCTGCAGCTAATGAGGTTTCGGTTAAGTGTGTTTACACAAGTGAAATTGATAAGTACGCTTGTCAAACTTATTCAAAAAATTATCCACAAGATAATCACCAACCTTTAAATGACATTACCAAAATTGATGAAAAGGCTATGCCTGATTTTGATTTGGTTTTGGCAGGATTTCCTTGTCAAGCATTTTCAATTGCAGGAAAAAGAGGTGGCTTCGAAGATACAAGAGGCACCTTGTTTTTTGATGTAGCTAGATTGATAAAAGAAAAAATGCCAAAAGCTTTTCTTTTGGAAAATGTTAAGGGATTAGTTAATCATAGAGGTGGTAAAACCTTATCTACAATATTGAACGTTTTAGAGAATGATTTAGGGTATAAGTCAACTCAGTTTAAGGTTCTTAATGCCAGAAATTTCGGAGTTCCACAAAATAGGGAAAGAATTTATATCGTTGGCTTTAAAGAAGGCGGTGGAGGGTTTAAATTTCCCGAGACAACTGATGATTCGAAAAAATTATCAGATATAATAGAGTCAGAACCTGTAAGTGTTAAATACTATTTATCCGACGTTTATGTTGCTTCCATGAAAAAGCATAAAGAGAGGCACGCAGCAAAAGGGAATGGTTTTGGGTACGAAATTAAAAGTAATAATGGTATTGCAAATGCCATTGTTTGCGGTGGTATGGGAAAGGAAAGAAATTTATTAATTGATATGCGTCAAAATGACCTTGTCCCAATAACAAAGATAAAAGGAGCAGTGAATACAGAAGGTATAAGAAGAATGACTCCTATTGAATGGGAACGACTACAAGGATTTCCTGATAATTGGACTAATGGAGTAGCTGATGTTCACAGGTATAAGCAATTAGGTAATTCTGTTGCAGTTCCAGTAGTTAATGCTGTAGCATTAAATATCATCAAGGAGCTATTAAATCCCCAACCTTTTGTCAAAAAGAAAATAACTGAGAAACAAATTCAAATGCAATTTAATGAAGTCGAAATTTAATTTTATTGATTTATTTTCTGGAATAGGAGGTTTCCATTCTGGTTTAGAGCCATTAGGCGGTGAGTGCGTTATGGCTTCGGATATTTTACCAATTGCTTGTGATACTTACTTTAGTAATTATGGAATAAAGCCTTTAGGAGACATAACAAAAGTAAACCTAAAAGAAATTCCTCCTCATGATTTATTATGTGGCGGCTTCCCATGCCAATCATTTAGTAATGTTGGACAAAAAGGCGGATTAGATGACCCAAGAGGAGAGATGATATTTGAAATTTTTAGAATATTAAAAGGCAAAAAACCCAAAGCTTTCGTTTTAGAAAATGTAAAAGGACTAGTGTCACATAATTCAGGAAAAACTCTTTCATTTATTATAAGCACTTTAGATTCATTGGGATATAATGTAAAGCATGAAATATTAGAAGCTAAAGACTATGGTTTACCTCAAATCCGCAAAAGGCTATTTATAGTTGGTGTAAAAAAGACTATTAAAAAGAATTTTGAATTTCCAAAACCGATTAAACTGAAATATACTTTATCAAATGTTCTAGGCGGAAATGTCGATAGAGAATATGGCTTCACTGTGAGAATAGGCGGTCGTAGGTCTGGTATAAATAATAGATATAATTGGGATTCTTATAGGGTAAATGGAGAGGTAAGATACATTACTCCAGAAGAGTGTTTAAGGTTACAAGGTTTCAAAAAGAATTTTAAACTTAAAGGAACTGAATCACAAAAATATTATCAAGTTGGGAATACGGTTCCCGTAACCATAATTAACGAAATAGGCAAAGAATTAATTAGGGCAGGAATCATATAGTAATATCATTAAATCTTATTGCTATTGGGTTCCTCTGTATTATTTCATATTCAACAAGTCTCATTTGATTAAGAAATCTTGTGTTTATTGTTAATCCTGTTTCTTTTCCACTTCCAATTAGATTTGCGAAATATTTTCTTTCAGGGTTTATAGCATTCAATAAGTCAATATATTTCTCTGTTTGGCGAATATCTTTTTGAGTTAATTTGCCAACTTTAAATTCAAAGAAAATAATGTTTTTATCATTCTTGTCAGAAATTACTACATCCAGTTCGTCTTGAAGATGAGTAGTAATTATCACCTCTAGCATAATGTTCTTTGATAAATCCGTAAAACTCAATCCGTAATCTCTTAATAAAGGGGCATTTATTTCAGTGAAATCATTTACCAAGTCAGCTGAATAATAATTGTTTGAATTCTTTAATGCAGAAATAAAATATGAATACAAATAAGCTTCATCATTAGAATAATTTTCGGCCAAAAAGATACTATCGATCATAAATTTATAATCTGAATTCTCGAGATTTTCAATAAAATCAATTCTTTCTTTACTTGGGATATTCAAATCGAGAATTTCTCTTTGAACTCCATATCTCTCAAGCATTTCAATGAATGTAAGAGTTTGTTTATTAGTAAATGCTGCTACAGATTTTTTTCTCGCTGCACCAATATTCATAACTGCGGGATGTCTATAGCCCCATATTTCACGAGATTCATATTTTTTAATTAACTCATAATTGTCAGCAATTGAGAAAACTTCGTTTTCAAATTTTGTAAATAGAAACCTTACCTTACAATCTGTCTCACCTTTAATTTCCATTGGGAAATCTGTAGAATTAAGATCGTAAAAAGTAGATGGTTGGCCACTAATGTCGTAAATTTTAAATGGGCCGTGAATTTCCTTACATCCTAGCGGTTCCCCATTTGTTCTATAAATAAAAATTAAATCGTTCTTTCCAATATTATACATTGAAGCAATTGATCTCCAAAATGATTTTTGTCTTGATGTGCCAGCATGCGGAAAACCATAAATACCATTTACCAAAGTGTCTTCAAATAAATCAGTATTACAAATACAAAGATGCGATTGAGAATTGTTTTCTGATATAAATGCTTTTATTTTATTCCAGTTCATTTTATTTTGTTCTTATATGAAGTGAGCCACGATACTTATTTTGAAAATATTGAGTCCATATTTTCACGCTTTCGAACCTTTCTTTTTCTAAATCAGGAAATTTTTCTGGCATTCCTTTTGACCTGACACTAAATATTAATCTATCCCAAATTAAGTCAACTGCATTATCCTTATTGTAAGTGTGCCATGTTTCAATTTGTAAAGGATTTTTATAATCAAGGATAAGACTTGCTTGGTGATTTGACATTCCTTGACCGCTCCCATCAAATAAAAAATAATTCAAAATAGGTTTTAATAAATCTTTATGTGATTTAAAAGGCGATTCTGCATTTCTATTTGCTATATCTTCTTTAATAATCCCTTTTGTCCTTAAATCCCAATAAATGTTTATTAATTCATCAAGATCCGTAATCTTTGATTTACTATGCATACATGCTACTTCAAAACCATTTCTTGGAGTATGATTTACGATGGCTGGAGGTGCGCTTTCCATTGATTTTAAAGAAACTCCAGCACCATTAATAAATACATCGGCTTTAGATCGTCCGGGAGATTTATTAATTCCAGAAATAGTTGCTAGACTATATAGCTTTTCATCAGAAAGTTTAGAAACTGTTTTAACATCGAAAGTGCCATCCAATTTTTTATACTCATCATTAAATCCCACAGATTTAATAATGTTGATATTATTCCCAATATTTATTGGGGTTTGAGTATCTCTTAAGTCGATTAGCTTAAGTTTGATGATTAACTCATTTCTCTCTCCTATATTCATTTTATTTATTTAAGATTGTTTGAATTTGATTGAATTCCTTTTCGCCATAAAGAAAGAAATCTCCACATTTAACGCTTCCTTTAAACTCAACGGGCAATTCAATATAGTGCACATTATCAAAATTAACATGTCTATATTCTTTCTTTTCTCTTCCAATAAAAGCCCTTGTAGTATTTGTATATAAATTAATGCCAAAATAATTACTATTAAATATGATAAGTATATCGATACCTTCTTCTATATCTAATTTTCTATTATATATTATTTTGGCGTCTTTGAAATTTTCCTTTAAAAAAACACTAAAATGAAAATCCCTAACTAAAGAAGGATATGTTCTAAAAATTCTTGCTTTAAGGCCTTCCATTATTTCTTGTGAAAATACCTTTTCCGAAAAGTAATCTTTGTTTTCACTTAAATAGTATTGGAAGTAGTTTTCCTGATCTATAATAGAATTATTTAGATATATAAACTTATAAAAAGGAGTCAAAAACATAGGGAATGAAATTTTCCATTCAGCTTCACTATTTCTGACATTAAAAAAATTTAACTTAAACCCTTTCAGCTGTTCAAAAATTTCTTCTGTATTGATATTTATATGATCTAAAAGATTTGGGTAATTATCTATTTCTAGTTTTTTCATTTTGATTTCTTTTTATCAAAATGAAAAAACTCACTTAATGAAATTTTGAATGCAATTGCAATTTTTTCAGCTATCTCAATAGATATATTCCTTTCTCCCTTTTCAATACTTGGAACATAAGTTCTATCAATTTCAGCCAAATTAGCAAGAGCTTCTTGAGAAAGTCCTGCATCCTTCCGTAATTGTTTTACTCGTAAACCAACCTTCTTTTTGATATCCATATATCAAATGTTACAATTTATAGACGATTGTACAACGGACAATTGTCAACATATTGATTTCCAATTTATAAAATATCTTTTGTGCAGAATCACAAGATTAAGATTGTCGTATATTTGATATAGAGCTAAAAAATAATGCTTAAACATTTAATATTTGAAATCAAATTCTGGATTAACAGATTTATAAACTGCAATTTAATAAAAGAATAAATGGAATTATTATATCTATACATTGGAGGAAGAGAAAAGATAGACGACCCTAATTTTAAGGATTTGGAAGACACTCCTTATAAAGTTTTTAAAAATATAGAGTTGAATTTTAGTAATGAATTCATTTTTACATTTGATAAGGGCACAAAACAATTACACCTCGCAAAGAATGATTTATATGTTCCCAATTTTTTTGACAAAAATGGGGTAATCAAGGATATTACAGGGATTATTGGAAAAAATGGCACTGGAAAATCAAGTATTTTAGAGTTAATTAAGGCTTTGAGGAAAGATAATTTTAAAGACATATTTTATAAAATTATCGCGGTTTTTGGCGAGGGGAATACATATGATATTTATTTTCATCCAGAATTAGAATTTACTCCTGAAACAGATATTATTGATTTGAAGCCTTTCTTTAATGAGAGCAGAAAAATTTCTACTAAAGGTACTGATTATGGAAGCTTACCAGAATACTTGGTTGTTTACTACTCGAATTTGTTTGAAGTTAATCCGACAGGGATAAAGAATGCTTATGAAATTTATGGGGACTCAAATATTTCTGATATTTCAACTATAAATTTACTTCAAACTGATGCTGGAAATCAAACTAATTTACCTTCTAAAAATATGAATTCCGACATAGTAATTAGAAGACATAAATTGATGGAAACTGAAAGGCAAGCAATTTTTTTCCTGAACATTAAATCTGTGAAAGAATATTTAGACTTTATTCCACCCAAGATTCTTGAACTCACAATTGATCACGTAGATGAAAGAATTATTAAAGAAATGGAAACTAATCCATATAACTCTTTGATACAAGGCCTTGATCATTACATTCCAAAAAACAAATATTCTCCGAAGGAGAATTTCATTTACTATTTGCATCGAGCAGCCCTTTTTAATACCATTAGATATTTTATAAATAATCGTGTTCCGTTCAAAGACTTTAATAAAATTTTGGACGATGATTTAAAAAGAGATGGAAGTCCAATTAGTATTAGAAAATTTCTAAATAAACTAGGAGATGATTTTGAGTCTCATTTGAAGCAACATGGTATTATTGAAGAAAACCCGATATCAAACCAACTATTTCTTCTTTCATCTTTCTTGGATGATATATCGAATATGCCAGAATCACATTTTAAAATATATGCTCCAGAAGATCCGAAACTATATCTAGATATAAATTTAGTTGATGAATTTTCATTAATAAGTAAATATTTTAAGCAAAGCAATTTGACTGGTTTTGTAGTTTTAGATTGGCGCTTTAGCATAGACTCAACTGGTCAAATGAGTTCTGGTGAAAAAGCATTAGTAAATTTATATAGTAGATTCTACTATGTATATAGAAATTGCATAAAGTATGGCAAAAAAGATTCGTTACTTATTTTAATGGATGAAGCAGATCAGTTATTTCACCCTGAGTGGCAACGAAAGTTTCTCTCAAGGTTTTTAAAATTTGTTAAAGAAATTTTCGATTTCGCGAAGACTATTCAAATTATTTTAACAACTCATTCGCCTTTTATAACTTCAGACTTACCGCCTTACAGCATTATTAAATTAAACAAAGTTGATCTTGCGACGACGGTCGAAAAGGTAAAATTGGGACAAAGTACATTTGCTGCAAATATTCATGAATTATTTACAGATAGTTTTTATTTAGAACATGGCTTGGTGGGTGAGTTTTCAATTGAAAAGGTAAAAGAAATGTTTGATAGCTTAAATAATTTGAACAATTCCAACTTGGCATATATTCAAAAACAAATTGATCTGGTTGGAGAGCCGTTTGTGAAAATGAGTTTAAATGAACTGCTTAACAGTAAATCTAAGTAAATGAACAAAATATTTAACGAAAGCTTAGACTCTATCTGTATTGATTACGAGAAGCATGTTTATCCAATCGTTTTAAATCGATTGAACTTTGTTATTGGTGTAATTGCTGTTCGAAAAGGTTTGTTAGCACCAAATGATTTAAATAATTCTAGTTTTATTCTAGACGGAAAAAGCTACGAAATAGGAGTAAATGCGAATTATAAAAAAACCTTGGTAAATTTTATTTTAAATAGGAAAAATAAAAGAACAATCAAAAATGGCGTTATAGATTTTACACCATTAAAAGATGTAGGTAACATCAGTAGATTTTTGCAGAAAAAATTAACTAATCTTCAACCATATTTATATTTAAATAAATATTGCAAAATATTAATTACGTATGAATTAAATCGCATTAAAAATAAAATACATTATTTGTATCAGAAATTTAATAAAAGCAATAAACAAGAGCGAAGGATTCTAAATTTCATATTTGAATATCCCAAATTTTTTCATCAAAAACCTAAAAATTTGCATTATTATGGTTTAATATTAGCACAAGAGTTAGATACTCCTGTCTGCCCATATTGCAATAGAGAATATATTACTTCTGTAAAAGATATTACTGGCAAAAAAGTCACAGGGCCTACTTTTGACCACTTTTTGAGTCAAGCTCAATACCCTTTTTTGGCACTTTCATTCTACAATCTTATTCCATGTTGTTCAACTTGTAATTCACAATTAAAATTGCAAATACCATTTGATTTAGAATACTTTTTGTATCCATACAAAGATAGCTATGAAGATCTAGCCACTTTTAAACTCTTTCAAAACAAACAAGTCTTAAAAGATAAGATATTAAACTATAAAGACTTAGAAATTAAAATTCTCACTGTTAAATCACATATGAAGTATGAAAAACTGTGTGGGCCATCTCCTAAAGTTGTGCGATTTAAACAAGGAAGTATAAATGTATTTCAAACTGAAACAGTATATAATTCTGCACATATAAATGAAGCAGCGGAATTATTAGTAAAGTATAGTGAGTTTCCAAAAAAACATATAGATAGTTTATTTAAATCTTTAATTAAAGATCAAGGAAAAACTGAGGAGGACGTATATAGATATTATTACGGAAACTATTTGTACGAAAAAAATTTTAATAAAAAACCATTAGCTAGACTTACTCGTGATTTAACTAGTCAACTAAACAAAATTTATGGATTTAAGGATTTAAAATAATCACATTCAAATACCTTAGTTTTTTATTTTATTACATTCTTAGAGATTAAAAGACTTTCAAAAAATATCTAAAGGATTTTAGTTCATTAGAGGTTATTCCAAATTAATTTCTATTTCAAGAAACCTTCCTTATTCACGGGCATAGTTTTGTCTTGTGTTTTGTTATACCCCATATCGCCGTAAAATAGACGATTCTTAATGGTATTTGCCATTGAGTATGGCACTTATATTTTGAACGTGCAAGTTTATTCCCTTTAATTTTTCCCCTCAAAAAAAGAAAGTCGAATTCGCTACCACGTTCCAAAACGTGTATCGAAATTGTCGTTAGTTCACTCAATTAGCGGTGGTATTGGATTGGTAGTAGTTGATTTTAAAAAGTGAAAGTGAAATGGAAAAGGAAGTAGAGAAAATTAGTTTTAACAGATGCAAATCAGTTCTTGAGTCTGATGGTTCTAAATACACCAGCGAAGAGGTTTTAGAAATAAGAGAGTTTTTGTACATGCTTGCTGAATTGGATTATCAGGTGTACTTAAAACAAAAACAAAGAGAACTTGAATTTGAAAAAGAAAAAAATGAAGAAGAGGATTATAAACAAGCAGCATAAAATAAAGTAAAATGAAAAAGGCGATTATTTATATTCGGGTTTCAACCGATGAGCAAGCCGACAAAGGATACTCCATGAGGCATCAAGAGGAATTCTTGAGGAAGTATTGTGAAATGAATTCAATTCAAATGCTTGAAGTAGTCAAGGAGGATTATTCGGCAAAGACTTTTATTCGACCTGCCTTCAATTCACTTTTAATGAGATTGAAGAACAGGAAAATAAAAGCGGATTATTTAATTTTCACAAAGTGGGATCGATTTTCGAGAAACGCTCCAGATGCTTATGCGATGATAAGCACTCTAAATAAAATCGGAATAGAACCACAAGCGATTGAGCAACCTTTAGATTTGAGTATTCCTGAAAATAAAATTATGCTCGCCTTTTATTTATCTGCACCCGAAGTTGAAAACGACAGAAGGGCATTAAATACTTTGGTGGGTATGCGAAGGGCAAGAAAGGAAGGGAGATGGATTTCATCAGCTCCCAAAGGTTATGATAATAAAATGGACGAGCATGGTAAAAAGATAATCGTCCCAAATAAATATGCGCCAATTTTAAGATGGGCATTTGAAACTTTAGCAACAGGACAATATGGAGTTGAGGAAGTTAGAAAGATGTGTATTGAAAAAGGTTTTGAGTTTAAGAAAAGTCAATTCTACGAATATTTTAAAAATCCAGCTTATTGCGGAAGGATTGTTATTCCTGCGTATAAGAATGAAGAGGAGCAAATTATAAAAGGAAATCATGAACCAATTATTTCGGAGGCAATATTTGATAGGGTTCAATTAGCACTTTCAGGTAGGCGATTTAAAAACACTTACAAAATTTGTGTTCGTGATGAATTACCATTAAGAGGCTTTCTAAAGTGCGCTCATTGTGGGGGCAGAATATGCGGAAGTGCCTCAACTGGAGGTAGCGGAATAAAGCACCATTATTATCATTGTAAATACCCTTGTAAAGAGCGGATTAAAGCCCATGTGGTTAATTCCGCTTTTTCTGATTATATCGCCAAATTTCAATTTAAAGCGGGAGTTCATGAAATGTACGATCATATCCTTCAAAGCCTTTTTAAGAGCAAGAGTGGGGAGAAAAACGCCAACAAACAGGCGTTACAACTTGAGATTGAAAAGAACAAGGAACGTTTAAATAAGGCGCAACAAATGATGCTTGATGGCGAAATGGAAATGGGAGATTATAAAGAAATAAAGCGTAATCTTGAGCCAAAAATTGAAGCGATGTTAAGCCAACAATTAAGCTTTAACCAAATAGAAGTCGAATACAGGAGTTATTTGAAAAAAGGATTGACAGCAATTCAGAATTTAGGACATCTCTTTGATAATGCGCCAATTAACGGAAAACAAGATATTATCCGTTCGACATGGAAGGAAAATGGCGTATTTTCAGAAGGTAAAGTACGAACGGAGAAATTAAATAATTTGATTTCGCTGACTACCTACGGGGACGGGCAATACAAAGGGGATAAAAAAGCAAAAGGGAGCAAAAATTGCTCCCTTTCCGCTATCGTACCCAGCGCCGGACTCGAACCGGCACGGTTTCCCACAGGTGTTTGAGACCAGCGCGTCTACCATTCCGCCAGCTGGGCATTTAGTTTTTTGTATTGCTAACTCTGCAATTCTGACGCGTTTCCCTCCCGATAGCTATCGGGACCGCCAGCTGGGCATTTATCCCTTATTTGCTAATTTCCCAACAATAAGGGCTGCAAATGTAACAGAAATTTTATGTAATAGAAAAAAACAGTCAAAAATAGTATGTAAAACCGTTAAAAATCCTATATTTGCGTCCCTAAAATACAACATGGAAACAGACGTTAGATTATTTTCAGGTGGTGCGACTAATACACTTGCCGAACAGATTGCAAAATCTTATGGTAAAGATTTAGGTAAAATGGCACATTATCGCTTTAGTGATGGCGAATTACAAGTGTCTTACGACGAAAGTATTCGTGGGCAAAGCGTGTTTGCTATTCAGTCAACCATGCCTCCTGCTGATAATTTAATGGAATTATTACTAATGTTAGATGCCGCTAAACGCGCTTCTGCTAAAGAAATTATTGCTGTTATTCCTTATTTTGGATATGCTCGTCAAGATAGAAAAGACCAACCTCGTGTAGCTATTGGTGCTAAATTAGTGGCCGATATGTTAGCATTAGCAGGCGCTACTCGCGTGATGACGATGGATTTACACGCCGATCAAATTCAAGGTTTTTTTGATATTCCAGTCGATCATTTATATGCTTCTTCTATATTTTTACCATACATCAGTGGTTTAAATTTACCAAACTTAACGATTGCAGCACCTGATATGGGTGGTAGTAAGCGTGCAAATGCGTATGCTAAACATTTAAAATCTGAAATCGTTATTTGTTACAAGCAACGTACAAAGGCTAATGTAGTAGATCACATGACTGCTATTGGTGATATTGAAGGAAGAAATATTGTATTGGTTGATGATTTAGTTGATACAGGTGGCACTTTATGTAAAGCAGCCGATATGATGATGGAACGTGGTGCATTAAGCGTAAGAGCAGTTTGTACACATGCCATTTTATCAGGTAAAGCTTACGAAAACATTGCTAATTCTAAATTAACAGAATTAATAGTAACAGATACAGTACCTTTAAAACAGCAAAGCGATAAAATTAAAGTGTTAACAGTAGCTGAGCTTTTTGCTAAAGTAATTCATAGTGTGCAAAATTATGAGTCTATCAGTAGCAATTTTATTATGTAATTACACTCGCATTAAATAAATAAAAATAATAGATGTCAAAAAATGAAGCGAGCATTTTAAAAACATCACAAAAACAAATAGATAATGAAATCAGTAAAATTGAGCGGTTCGCCAAGAGCGAACGTAGGGAAAGTAGACGCTAAGGCTATCCGTGAAAAAGGTCATGTGCCATGCGTAATTTATGGTGGAAAAGAACAAGTACATTTTCATGCAGATATTCGTGCATTTAAACCAGTAATCTTTACTCCAAATGCACACATTGTTGAAATTGATTTAGACGGTAAAGTATATAAAACTGTATTACAAGAAGCACAATACCACAAAATTAATGATCAATTAATTCACGCAGATTTCTTAGAAATCGTTGACGGAAAACCAGTAACTGCTAATATTCCAGTAGTTATCGTTGGTCAATCAGAAGGTGTTAAAAAAGGTGGTAAATTAGTATTAAAAGTGCGTAAATTAAAAGCACGTGGTATTGCTGATAAATTACCTGATACTATCGAAATCGACATTACTAAATTAGATATCGGTGATTCAATTGCAGTTGGTGATATTCAAGTAGAAGGTGCTACTTTATTAAATGCTAAAAACGTATCTGTAGTATCTGTTTCTACTACTCGTGCGGTTGCTGCTGATAACGCTGCTCCAGGAAAAAAATAATTTTAAAATAATTATAACAAAAAACCCTCTCTCGATAATCGAAAGAGGGTTTTTTGTTTTCATCTTTTCTTTGTGCTTCAAACAGTCCCACGTGAATTAAGCCAAAAGAAAAGCTTCAAATTTAATTCAGTACAAATTTTGATTTTAAATCGTTTTCAGTTTTTATTAAATGGATAAAGAGTTTGATTTTAGGCTTTAAAAAATTCTCTTTCTCTATAGCATTTTTTGCTTTTAATAATTCGTATTTCTCTAAAGATGATAAATCTAATAAACGAGCAACGCCATATACATTAGAGTGATCAAAGGCATCTACCGGAATTATATTTTGCTGAGAAATCCACATATACTCCTTGGTTAATTCCTGTAAAAAATGCGAAGGTTTTTCTTTAATGTCGGTTTCATATTCAATAACACCTGCACCATATAATTTTGGTGGAAGCACTTGCGAAAATTCAACAAGCTTAAAAGCTCTTATTCCTTCAATAGCAATATCCATCTCGCCATTTTCATACTTTTTAATAACAGTGTTAATTTTTACCTCAATGCCATAATTGCTCATGTTTTTTTGATTAATAAACGGAATACCAAAATGAGCTTCGTTTAATAAACAGTCGGCCACTAATTGTTTGTAGCGTTCTTCAAAAATATGGAGTGTTTTAGTCTCTCCTGGCAATAATGCCAAATTAAGAGGAAACATTGGAATGGTGAGTTGTTGTGTTGCCATTTTTTTAGAGTTTAATGGGTTAACCTATTTTTAACTCGGGGATTCTGTATCTAAGTTAACGAATAATTGTACCATTTATTTTGTAGATGCGTGAAACCTTTGTTTTATTTAGTAAAGCCACTAATTTAATTAACAAGCCACTTATACCATTGTTTTATAAAAATATATAAATGAGCTATTTTGATATGTTTTTTACTGTATTTTTACTATATCAGTTAAAAAACGTCGTTACATGAAAAAATATATTATCATACTTGGGTTGTGTATAGCATCATTATTTGCATTTAATTTTTCGCAAGATTATTTTGAAATATCAAAAAACTTAGATGTCTTCAATACCTTATATCGCGAATTAAATATTGCTTATGTTGACGAAACAAAACCAGGTCAGCTAATGAAAACGGGTATTGAAGCCATGTTGGCCTCATTAGATCCATACACTAATTACATTGCCGAAAATGATATTGAAGACTATCGGATGATGACAACTGGCGAGTATGGAGGTATTGGAGCTTTGATACAAGACGTTGATAAAAAAATTACAATTACAGAGCCTTATGAAAACTTTGCCGCATACAGAGCAGGGCTTAGAGCAGGTGATGAAATTGTTGAGGTAAATGGTATAAATGTTATTGGTAAAAAAACCGAAGATATCACAAGCATGCTTAAAGGTCAGGCTGGCACTCCTATTAAATTAAAAATTATTCATTTAGGTCAATCGGCTCCAATAGAAATAAATTTAAAGCGCGAAGAAATTAAAGTAAAAGCAGTTCCTTATTCAAACATGTTGAACGCTGAAGTTGGGTACATTAAATTAACGAGTTTTACGGATAACTGTTCGGGCGAAGTAAAAGAAGCTTTACTGAAATTAAAAGAAAAAAACTGTAAATCATTAATTCTAGATTTACGCGGAAATCCAGGAGGTTTGTTACATGAGGCTGTTAATATTGTTAATTTATTTATTGATAAAAACAACGAAGTGGTTTCAACGAAAGGAAAAGTAAAAGAGTGGAACAAACAATATTTTTCGTTGTATTCGCCTGTTGATACGCAAATGCCTTTAGTTGTTTTAGTGGATAATAATTCAGCATCAGCTTCCGAAATTGTGTCAGGTGCATTACAAGATTTAGACAGAGCAATTATATTAGGACAGCGTTCTTATGGTAAAGGATTAGTTCAACAAACCAGAGACTTAACCTACAATACTAAATTAAAAGTAACAGTAGCTAAATATTATATACCAAGTGGTCGTTGTATACAAGCTTTAGATTACACACACAAAGATGAAGATGGACGTGTTGAAAAAGTTCCTGATTCACTAATCACCGCTTTTAAAACTAAAAATGGTCGAATTATTTATGATGGCGCTGGTATTTTACCAGATGTGAAAACAGATGCGGTAAAATACAGTAATATCTTAGCTACCTTATTAAATAAAAATCATGTGTTTACTTTTGTTAATCAATATTTAATTAAGCACCCTCAATTTCAAACTACTGCGGCAACAGTTTCTTTATCTGATGCAGATTACAATGATTTTATAGCATATTTAAAAGATAAAGATTACAACTACAAAACTCAAAGTGATTTTGCATTAGAAGATTTAAAATTAGATGCCACAAATGAAAAGTATTACGAAAGTATTAAAGCAGAATATGAAGCATTGCTTAGTAAAATGGCCTCAAATAAAAAAGATGATTTAGTTCGTTTTAAACCTGAAATTAAGCAATTTATTGAAGAAGAGATTGCATCTCGTTTTGAGTTTCAAAAAGGAAGAATTGAAACCGCTTTAAAATATGATATGGAAGTGGTAGAAGCTAAAAAACTATTAGCTGATAAACAAAAAATCACCTCTATTCTCACAACTATCGAAAAACCTACAAAGCCATTTAATCCTAATAAAAGATTTTAAATTGTAAAAACATGCAATTGTTTTGATTTTTATATTTGAAAATAGGATATATTAAGCTAATTTTGAAAATATTAATTTAAAAACACATTTAATCATGGGAAAAGGCGATCAAAAATCAAGACGTGGAAAAATTCAAGTAGGTTCATTTGGAAATCTTCGTCCAAGAAAAAAAACGAAAGCAGTTACAGCGGAGCAAATAGCAGCAGGTGCAGCAGCTAAAAAAGCATCACCAAAAAAAGCAGCTAAAAAAGCAGCAAAATAATTAAAGAAACCGCTTTCAGGCGGTTTTTTTATTTCTGTGTATTTCAAAAAAGCTTTACCTTTAAAACGTGACTTACTTTCAACCCGATAAAATAAAAATAGGCGTATTAGGCGGAGGACAACTTGGCCGAATGATGATACAAAGTGCCATTAATTACAATCTTTATATCTGCTGTTTAGACCCAGATGCAAATGCTCCTTGCAAGGCAATTGCTAATGAGTTTACAAAAGGTAGTTTAACAGATTATGACACTGTTTATAAATTTGGTAAGGATAAAGATATTATCACTATCGAGATAGAAAATGTAAACATAGAAGCTTTAAAAGATTTACAAAAGCTAGGTAAAAAAGTATATCCTCAACCCGAAGTGATTGAGATTATTAAGGACAAAGGATTACAAAAAATGTTTTACCAACGTAATGATATTCCTAGCCCTGATTTCTTTTTAGTAGAAAACAAATCGCAAATAGAAAAGTACAAAGACTTTTTTCCTTTCTTTCAAAAAATGCGCACTGGAGGTTATGACGGAAAAGGAGTGGTTAAATTAGGTCATCCCAATAAAATTGATCATGCTTTTGAAGTACCAAGTGTGTTAGAACGTTTGGTTGATTTTGATAAAGAAATTTCGGTGATTGTTGCTCGTAATGAAAGTGGAGAGACAAAATGTTTCCCAGTTGTAGAGTGCGAATTTAATCCCGAAGCTAATTTGGTAGAGTTTTTATTTTCTCCTGCCAACGTAAAGAAAAATGTAGAGAAACAAGCATACGATATAGCCGCTAAAGTTGCCGAAAAGTTTGGTATTGTAGGCCTATTAGCGGTAGAAATGTTTGTTACTAAAGATGGGAAAGTATTAGTTAACGAAGTAGCCCCACGCCCTCACAATAGCGGACATCAAACTATTGAAGGAAATTATACCTCGCAGTTTGAACAACATCTAAGAGCGATTTTAAATTTACCTTTGGGCGAAACAGCAATTACAAAACCTTCGGTGATGATTAATTTATTGGGAGAAAAAGGATATGAAGGTTCTGCTAAATATGAAGGATTAACCGATGTTGTTAAATTCAAAGGAGTGTATGTGCATTTATATGGAAAAGTTACAACAAAACCTTTCCGTAAAATGGGACACGTTACAGTAATAGATGACGATTTGAATTTGGCTAAAAAGAAAGCGATAACCGTAAAAGATTTGATTAAGATAGTTAGTTAATTAGTCATGCTGAACTTGTTTCAGCATCTGATGAGACCCTGAATTGTAAAATTGGCGAAGCCAAACAAGTTCAGGGTGACAACAAAACAAACATAAACAACAAAACAAATGGTAGGTATTATAATGGGAAGCAGCAGTGATTTAAAAATCATGAATGATGCTGCAGATTTTTTAAAGAAATTAGATATTCCTTGTGAAATAACAATCGTATCAGCACATCGCACACCTGAGCGTATGTTTGATTATGCTAAAACAGCTCATGCGCGAGGATTAAAAGTTATTATTGCAGGAGCTGGTGGAGCAGCTCATTTGCCCGGCATGGTAGCTTCTTTAACCGCGTTGCCTGTTATTGGTGTTCCTGTAAAATCAAGCAATTCTATTGATGGTTGGGATTCTTTATTATCGATAGTTCAAATGCCTAATGGTGTTCCGGTTGCTACAGTTGCTGTAAACGCTGCACAAAATGCAGGTATTTTAGCCGCACAAATTTTAGGTTGCCAAGATAAAGCTATTTTCGATAAACTCGTTGCATTTAAAGAAGAGCTAAAAGAAAAGGTGATGAAGAGTTTAGAAGAGATTAAGAAGTAGACTCTTGACTTTGTTTCGTGTTAAAATCACATTTAGATAAAAAATCCATCAACTGAAGCATACTTTTTTCAATTGTAAGATATTCTAGTTCGTCATTACTCAAACAAATAAACATCAAATCTATTTTTTGAGTTTTTAAGGATTCATATAAACCATGTTTGTTTAAACGATATACTTCACGCATGCGGCGTTTAATATCATTACGTTTATTGGCTCTTTTGTGTTTCTTTTTAGGAACTACAAACATGGCACGAGCAGGAAAAGGACTTTCAAACTCCGATTTTTTGTAAATTAATTTAAAAGGAAATTGTGTTTTAGATTTACCATTAGCAAATAAATCGTCAATAGCCTTTTTGCTACACAAACGTTCTATTTTTTTAAAAGTAAAATCCATGAGATATTTATTATGCCTCTGTTGGAGTTGTCTCCAACAGTATAAATAGTTTATTGGATTAAACAAACAAAGACTTGAATTCTTTATGATTCTCTATCGTTTGTTAGACTCTTTCATGTATTCATCCAAAGCACCTGACATACTTGGGTTTTTTGGATTTGGCGCATAAATATCTAAACGGTATCCGTGTTTTTTTAGAGTATTAGCTGCAGCAGCTCCAAAACAAGCAATGCGGGTATTACCTTGTTTGAAATTAGGAAAGTTTTGTTTTAACGAATTGATTCCTGCTGGTGTAAAAAACACTAAGCAATCAAACTCGTTTAAATTTTTAATATCTGATAAATCAGCACTTACGGTGCGATACATAACTGCTTTCGTATATTTTATATCAATAGCATCCAGGAAATCGCAGATTTGTTCTTTTTGAACATCAGCAGCTGGTAGTAAAAATTTTTCTTCTCTGTTTTTTCTAATCACGTCAACTAAATCCTGAATAGTTTGGTGCCCGAAAAATATTTTACGTTTACGGTATTGAATGTATTTTTGTAAATAATATGCTGTAGCTTCATTGATACAAAAATATTTCATGGATTCAGGAACGGTAACACGCATTTCATTACACATTCTAAAGTAATGGTCAACCGCCATTCTGCTGGTTAAAATAACAGCTTTGTGTTCCAAAATATCAATGCGTTGAGATCTAAAATCTTTAACTGGAAGTCCTTCAATTTTGATAAACTGACGGAAGGTTTCAATTAAGTTGTATTTTTTAGATAAATCGTAATATGGGTTTTTATCGTTCTCAGGTTTTGGCTGAGAAATCAAAATAGTTTTTATTTTACTTTTTGGATGATTAGAAACTTCAATAACTGGTTGAGGTGTAACTGGCACTAATTGTTTTTTAGTTTTAACACCAATTTTCACAAATTTTTCGGTACTAGCAACAGGTTCTGCTTTTGGAGCAACAGCTGGTTTTACTTTTTCTACCTTAGGTTTTGCCACAACTACAACTTTTTTAGGAGCTGCTTTTTTTATTTCAACTTTCTTAACTACTGCTTTTTTAGAAGCCACTTTCTTAACTACCTTTTTAGGAGCAATTTTCTTAGCTACTTTTTTTGGCGCACTCTTTTTTGCAACCACTTTTTTAACGGCTACTTTTTTGATTGCTTTTTTAGGAGCTACTTTTTTGGTGATTTTTTTTACTGCTTTTTTAGCAGGAGCTTGTTTTACCTTTTTACTATTTGTTTTAGTTGTAGGGGTTTTAATAGATTTTTTTTTCTTTATAGCCATATTAAAAATCAACGCTTAAAAATTAACTAATAAAAATTTTATCAAAACTAGAGTAGGTAAAATTTCTAAGGCACAAAGGTACAAAAAAATATACAAAATTCCTATGTTTTGTTCGGATGTGGAAATAACAAAGCCCCTAAACATCCGTAAGGCATAAAAACCGCCACAAATAATCAAAGCAGGATATAAAAACCACTCAATAGGATACTTGGTAAACTGTAAACACACAATAACAGGAAATAAAATAATGCCAATGGTTTGAGAAAAAACAAACACATTAAATAAGTATTCCTTATTTAATTCAGTATTTGTAGAAATAAAAGCCAAAACATAGTTAGCACCAAATTTCACTATATACATGAGGCTTATTACAACTACAAAAAAAATATATTGCTTTAATTGCGAGTAGTTTGCTAATATCAACCCAAAGTATTCGTTTGTAATTTGTACCAAAAACGATATTACTAATATGAAGCTAATGCCCAATAATATCGACATTCGTTTGGTTAATTTAAACTCTTCTCTAAATAATTGCTTTGCCTCTTGAATACTAAATACAGAGGTAAATATTTTGATAATCTTCTTTGGTTCTGATATTCTTATTAATACGTATGTTGCAAAAATGAAAAATAAGATAATGCCATTCCAGTAAATTGGATTGCTGGCATTAAAAATAGGAGCGTCATGTACTGTTTTTAAGGAATGGCCAGAAAATATAGATATTTGTGCAACTAAAGGACTATCCTTAGCAATTATAGAGTCTTGATGTATAGGTATAACAGAATCTTGATTACTCACAAAGTTGATTTAAGTGCCAAAGATAAATAAAAAGCAAAAGCTTATTTTTATAATTATACACTACTTTTTAAGTATTTATTAATTAATTGCGGTATACCATAATCACTCAACTCCTCTCTTTTTATCTTAATAAGTGTTTTAGAATTTATTGCCTTTTTAATATTAATCTCATAAAAAGTAGCATATAAATGTTGATGAGATAAAATGTGCTTTTTGGCTGCAGTTACAGAAACAACCTCAAAATTTTGAGTTAAAGCTTTGAGAGTTTTGTTTTTTAAAACTTCTTTTATTTCCAATGGTTCAGTAGATTCTATCAAGAAAAATTCATACAAATTTTGCCAAATATCTTTTTCTGTTCTTTTTTGAATGTAAACACTGTTTTTATAATTAAAAATAAAGTAGTGTAGGTATCTGTTTTTAATTTTAATTTTTTTGTCTTTTACGGGTAGTTGCTCAACGGTTTTATTAGCAAAGGCTAAACAGTATTCTTGTAAAGGACATTGTTCGCATTTTGGATTTTGTGGTTTGCACCAAAGCGCACCAAATTCCATGATTGCACTATTATGCAATCCGGGTTGTTTGCGATTTAGCAGCTCATCCGCTAATAATTGAAAATCCTTTTTCCCTTGAGAAGAATTGATTGGAGTATTAAGATTAAATAAACGAGATAAAACTCTGTACACATTTCCATCTACAACCGCGTGAGGTAAGTGGTATGCAAATGATGAAACTGCGGCAGCCGTATAATCTCCAACTCCTTTTAATTCTTTTATTGCCTCATAATTATCAGGAAACTTACCTTTATGTTTTGTTTTGATTGTTTTTGCAGCGGCATGCAAATTTCGAGCACGAGAATAGTAACCAAGTCCTTGCCAAAGATGCATCACTTTGTCTTCGGGAGCATTTGCTAAATCAGTAACTGTAGGAAATGTTTCAGTGAATTTAATGTAATAATTTAAGCCTTGTACTACTTGTGTTTGTTGTAAAATAATTTCTGATAGCCAAATTTTATAGGGGTCATTGGTATTTCGCCATGGTAAATCGCGCTTGTGTTTTTTATACCAAGCAATGAGTTTATTGGAAATAGGATGATTTTGAGGCATAGTATTAATCCTCTACAGCAAAAATTTTATTAATCGCATCTATATTTTTTTCCTTAATAACTTTGCGTTTCAAACTCATTTTAGGCGTTAACTCACCTCCTTCAATACTCCACTCTTTATTAAGAATAGCCACCCGTTTTAATTGTTCGTATGGAGCCAAGGTTTTATTAATAACCCTGATGTGATCGTTAATTAATTTTTTTAATTCGTCACGAGTGCTCATGTGTATGTTATCTGTCCACTCAATATTATGGTCTTTACAGTACTCTTTAAAATTAGCGAAAGAAGGAACAATGATAGCAGAAGCAAATTTTTGATTTTCGCCAACTACCATGCTTTGCTCAACAAAACGACATTCTTTAATTTTATTTTCAATCATTAATGGTGCGATATATTTTCCTGAGCTTGTTTTAAATATTTCTTTTTTTCGGTCGGTAATTTTTAAAAATTTACCTTCAATAAAAGTTCCAACATCGCCAGTATGAAACCAACCTTCGCTATCCATTACTTCGGCAGTAGCTTCAGGGTTTTTGTAGTAACCTTGCATTAAGTTCGGGCCTTTTACTAAAATCTCACCATCTTCTTCCGCAATTTTAACACTAACTCCGTCAATCACTGGGCCGCATGTGCCAATTCTGATGTTGTCTTCACCATATCTGTTTACACTCACTACCACACATGTTTCTGTTAATCCATAACCTTGTAAGCAAACAATATTTGCACATAAAAAAATGCGTTCTAATTTTGGATTTAAAGCGGCGCCACCAGATGCTATACATACCAAATTACCTCCTACAGCCTCGCGCCATTTGCTAAACACAAGTTTGTCTGCAATTTTATGTTGTATTTTATACCACAAACTGTTTTTATTGTTGAGCTCGTAAGTATTAGCTATGCGCATACTCCAATCAAATATTTTACGTTTAGTGCCAGTTAATTTTTCGCCAGTAGCAGTAATTTTTTCATATACGCGTTCAATCAATCTTGGAACCGATACAAATATTTGTGGTTTTATTTCTTTTAAATTATCGCCAATAGTCTCTAGCCCTTCTGCATAATAGATAGATATGCCTTTGTAAAGATATAAGGTGCTTACCATTCTCTCATAAACATGATTAAGTGGTAAAAAACTTAAGGCTTTCCAAGTGCTTTGAAAAGGAGCAAATCCCTGACAAGCTAATACATTAGATACTAAATTGTGATGAGTAATCATTACACCTTTTGGAGTACCTGTAGTACCCGATGTGTAAAGTATTGTAAGTAAATTACTTGGCAAAATAGATTTCTTGATATTGTTTAGTTCATTAAGATTTAAGTTTTTTTCGCCTAAGTTTAAGAAATCAGAAAAAGGCATGATGCCTTCAATTGTATTAAAACTAATGATGTGTTTAACGTTTGGAATTTCATTTTCAATAGCCATTAGTTTTGCCAGTATAGATTTATCAGAAATAAAAACAGCTTTAACTTCGGCGTGATTTAAAATAAATTGTAAATCGGTATTACTAATGGTTGGAAAAATTGGAACCGTAACAATATTGGCTTGTTGGCAGCCATAATCACAAAAATTCCATTCGGGACGATTGTTAGATATAATGGCTACTTTATCCTTATTAGTTAAGCCTAAAGCCAAAAGTCCGCTACTAACGTAATTTACATTATTAATTAAATTCTCACTACTGTGTTTTACCCATACTTTATTTACTTTCGACGACAGAACATCCTCTTTAATAAATTGAGTTTTGTATAGTTCTAAAATATCAAATACGCGTGTTACCTCTACCATAAATAGTTTTCTGAAAATAATATACTACCAAAGATTATTAAAATTGTACAATAATGCAAATCAATGGTTTTTATAAAATAAGATTTTTTAAAATTTTAAAAAACTTAAAATTTGATTAAGATATAGGGCATCTATATTGTCAAATGTTTTATAGTGTTCACTATCCACATCTAATACACCAATTATTTGCTTATTGGCATCATATATAGGCAAAACAATTTCTGATTTTGATAACGAACTACATGCAATATGGCCAGGGAATTGATCAACATCATCTACAATAATGACTTCGTTGTTTTGCCATGAAGTTCCGCATACGCCTTTTCCCATGTTTATTCGAGTGCAGGCAATTGGTCCTTGAAAAGGCCCAAGTACCAATTGATTATTTTTCACTAAATAAAAACCTACCCAAAAAAAGTTGAGTCCAAATTTTAATGCAGCACAAATATTTGCCATATTAGCTATGGAGTCTGTTTCGCCTTCAAGCAATGATTTTATTTGTGGAACAAGAGACTGGTATTTTTCTTCTTTTGAACTACCTATTACATCAAGATTTTCGGCCATAGTGTAAAATTTAATATTTTGTACTTAACTAAATTTGTTTATTTTTATATACAAATATAATAGTTAATGCTAGGTTTTATTATACTAAATATCAACGTCACATATGAGGTGGGTCCCACTCAATTGATACTGTTTTTTGCAGTTATAGCATTTGTATTGTTTAAACTAAGAGATCGTAGGCTTAAAAAATCGAAAGATGAGCTAGAAAGAATTGTAGAAGAAAGAACGGCAGAACTTAAACATAAAGAACAAGAAATAACAGATAGTATCCGATACGCATTAAGAATTCAACTTTCTATTATTCCGACACAACAAAGAGTAAAATCCCTATTACCAAAAAGTATGGTTTATTATAAACCAAAAGATATTGTTAGCGGAGATTTTTATTGGGTAGAAAGCATTAATGACGAAGTTTTGTTTTCGGCCGTAGATTGCACGGGACATGGTGTACCAGGTGCCATGATGAGTGTTGTTGGATTAAAATCATTAAGTCAGGCAGTTCAGGATAAATTATTAACTACTCCTTCTGATATTTTACAGTTTTTAGACATAGCAGTTAATGATACTCTTCGTCAGTCTTACGATCCTTCTGCTGTAAAAGATGGAATGGACTTAGCATTATGCAATATCAATTATAAAACATTAACTCTTCAGTATGCTGGTGCATTTAATCCTTTAATTTTAATCAGAAAAAATATTGCTAATACATATAAAGTAAGCAATAACAGGGAAACATTTTACGGTAATGATTTATTAGAAATAAAACCTGATAAATGCCCTATTGGAAGTAATCAAGATGGAATAGCAGATACATTTATGAATCATACAATTCAATTGCAAAAAGATGATTGTGTGTTTATTTATACAGATGGTTATGCAGATCAGTTTGGTGGTCCAAAAGGTAAAAAATTCAAGTACAATCAATTAAAAGACGTTTTAATTGCTAATGCTCATTTGTCGATGGACGAGCAATATAATGCTTTGGACAAAAGTTTTAATGCTTGGAAAGGAAAGCAGGAGCAAGTAGATGATGTGTTAGTAATTGGGGTGAAGATATGAGGTTGTTGTTTTTATTTTTCGTTTTTATTACTCTGCAAACTTACTCTCAAGAAGAGGAATACAGAAAATTATTAAATAGTTTAAAATCATCTAAAAATGACACAACAAAATGCAATTTGTTAATTTCTGTTTCAGAGTATTTATATGGTTCAAATCCAGACACTGTTATCCCTTTATGCAATCAAGTAATTAAAATTGTAGATCTAGAAATTTCTAAGACAAATTATAAAGAAAGATACTCTTTGTTAAAATCTAAGGCATCTGCATTAAATAATATAGGAATAGTTTATGCTGATAAAGGAGATTTAAATAAGGCTATAGGTTTTTACTTGGAAAGTTTAAAAACACATCAAGAAAACCAATATAAAATTGGTATTTCTGAAGCATATAATAATCTTGGAATTATTTATGATAATTTAGGTGATACTCCTAATGCTTTGATATATTTTCATAATGCTTTAAAAATTCAAGAAAAGCTGGGATTAAAAAGTGAAATAGCACTCACACTAAATAATATTGGATTTATTTATTCAAACCAAAACGAACCAATAAAAGCATTAGAATATTATAATAAAAGTTTAGAGCTCAGAACAAATATTAACGACAAAGAATGGATACCTCAATCTTTAAATAATATTGCAAACATTTATGAAAAATTTGGAGATCCAAGTTGTAAAGAAGAACATGAAGTTTGTTTAAAAAAGGGACAAATACTAGCACTTAATTACTACAAGGAATGCTTAAAACTTCAGAAAAAAAACAATGATAAAAAAGGTATGGCATATTCATTAAACAATATTGCTAGTATATACAGAAAATATGGTGATCCAAATATAAGCGGTACAATTCAAGAAATAAAAAATAGCGGAGAGAAGATTGCTGTAAATTATCTAATGGAAAGTTTGAAAATACATGAAGAGATAAAAAACACAATAGGAATTGCTTATGTATCAAATAACATGTCACAAGTTTTAATAAATCAAGACGATATAAAAAATGCATTAATTTTTTCGAACAAAAGCATGGCAATTGCAAAAGAATTTGGTTATCCTGAAATTATTTACAGAAATGCAATGACACTTAAGCGTATTTTTAAATTGAAAAATAATTATGTTGAAGCCTATAAAATGCTTGAATTGGAAATACAGATGAGAGACAGTATCAATAATTTATCTAATCAAAAGGCATTAATTACTCAAAATACAAAGTACGAATATGAGAAGAAAGCAACAGCTGATAGCATCAAAGTTGCAGAGGAAAAGAAAGTAACTAATGCCCAATTAAAAGAAGAAAAAACACAGCGTTTTGCATTATATGGAGGGATTTTTTTAGTGGGGCTGTTTGGACTATTTATGTATAATAGATTTAAAATAACGAAAAAGCAAAATCATTTAATTGAACTACAAAAAATTGAACTGCAAAAACAAAAGGAAATAGTTGAAGAACATCAAAAAGAAACGTTAGACTCCATTCATTATGCTAAACGAATACAAACAGCACTAATTGCAAATTCAGATTTTATAACTCAAAATATCCCTCATAATTTCATTTACTTTAACCCAAAAGATATTGTGAGTGGTGATTTTTATTGGGCTACCAAACATAATAATAAGTTTTATTTGGCTGTTTGTGATAGCACTGGACACGGTGTTCCTGGAGCATTTATGAGTTTGTTAAATATGGGATTTTTAAGCGAAGCCATTAAAGAAAAAGGTATAGAAAAGCCAAATGAAGTTTTTAATTATGTAAGAGAGCGACTAATTTCTACAATTAGTGATGGTGGACAAAAAGATGGAATGGATGGAATTTTGATTTGTATTACAGAAAATAATACTGTTGTTGAATATGCAGCCGCAAATAATGAGCCTATTTTAATTCGTGGTAATGAAATAATAGAATTGGCAAAAGATAAAATGCCAGTTGGTAAAGGCGAAAAATCAGAAAAATTCTCGTTGCATTCTCTTGAACTATTTCCAGGAGATACACTTTATTTATATACTGATGGGTATGCGGATCAGTTTGGAGGACCAAAAGGTAAAAAATTTAAGTATAAGCAATTAAATGAGTTGCTGTCTTCCATTAAAGAACATACTTTAACCGAACAAAAAGACAAGTTAGAAGTTGCTTTTGAAAATTGGAGAGGTAATCAAGAACAAGTGGATGACGTATTAATTATTGGAATACAAATTTAAGATGCTTCAAAAATATTTTATTGCCATTGTTCCACCCGAACCGTTATTAAACCAAATTCAGGAAATTAAAGAAAGTATTTTCGGGAATTATGGAACCAAAGGAGCTCTTCGTTCGCCAGCACATATTACATTACATATGCCATTTAGTTGGGATGAAGAAAAAGAGAATAGAATAATTACTGCTTTACAAGATTTTTCCTTCAACGAGGAAGTCGTGGTAAAATTATTAAACTTTGCTTGTTTTGAACCTAGGGTTGTATTTATAGATGTTCTTGAGCAGGATAGTTTATATTTACTCCAAAGAAATCTAGTACAATACGTAAAAAAACATCTTCAATTGTTTAATCAATCGGATGATATGCGAGGATTCCATCCGCATGTTACGATTGCTTTTAGGGATTTAAAAAAACCAATGTTTTATAAAGTTTGGGAAGATTATAGAAACAGGTCCTTTAGCGCCAGTTTTACATGTCATCAAATTTGCCTTTTAAAACATATTGATGATAAATGGGAAGTTTATAAAACATTTAGCTTTGTAAAATAAAAAAGCCCTGATAATTTTATCAGGGCTTTTTTTGTGACATTTAGTTTATTTTTTAATTAAAACCTCGTCAATCATACCGTAATCTTTTGCTTCTTGAGCAATCATCCAGTAATCACGATCACTATCAGCCCAAACTTTCTCGTAAGTTTGTCCGCTATGTAAGGCGATGATTTCGTATAATTCTTTTTTCAATTTTTGAATTTCACGAGCTGTAATTTCGATATCTGATGCTTGTCCTTCAGCACCACCTAATGGTTGGTGAATCATAATACGAGCATGTTTTAGGGCAGTACGTTTTCCTTTTGCACCAGCACATTGTAAAACAGCACCCATACTAGCTGCCATACCTGTACAAATAGTTGCAACATCTGGTTTAATAATTTGCATTGTGTCATAAATACCTAAACCAGCATATACAGATCCTCCTGGAGAGTTTAAGTAAATTTGAATATCTTTTTTAGAGTCAACAGATTCTAAAAATAATAACTGAGCTTGAACGATGTTAGCTACTTGGTCGTTAATGCCAGTTCCTAAAAAGATAATACGATCCATCATTAAACGAGAAAACACATCTAATACAGAAACGTTTAATTGTCTTTCTTCAATAATATTTGGAGTTAAGTTTCTAATTCCAGGAGTAATAGCAGATACATAACTATCATAAGTTAAGCTACTGATGCCAACATGTTTAGTGGCGTATTTTTTAAATTCATTTTGATCAAACATAATCTGAGGTTTTTAGTTGTTAAACAAATATACTTGTTGGATTGTGTAAAGCCAAATGAATGCCAAAAAGTTTTTAACGTCAATTCGTCAGTAAGGATGATAAAACTTTAAAAAATGTTACATATCATATATATGTGTAGTCATTTGTAAAAAATCACTTTCTTTGTATCAAAAATTGCAAAAGCTATACATATATATATGTCTGATTTTATTTGGAGTACGTTGTGCTCAAATAACTCCATTATCAGGAGGCAAAAAAGACATAACACCGCCAAAAGTTTTGTCATGCAGTCCAGAAAACACATCTTTAAATTTTTCATCTAAAACAATCGAGATTCAGTTTGATGAATACATTATCCTAAAAGACGCCGCTAACCAATTCATTATTACTCCTCAAACTAAAGAAGCTCCAGAATTTTTGGTTCAAGGAAAAAAGTTAAAAATTAGTTTTAATGAAACATTATTGCCTAACACAACCTATAAACTTGCTTTTGGAAATGCTATCAGTGATTTAAACGAATCGAATGTCTTACAAAATTTCGAATATATATTTAGCACAGGCTCATCCATCGATAGTTTAAGTATAAAAGGAAAGGTTTTAAGCTCGGAAGATAAAAAACCTGAAACTCAAACACTAGTTGGATTGTATGCTGCCGAATCAAGCGATAGTGTTATATATAAAGAGAAACCTCTTTATATATGTAAAACAAACAGTATGGGTGATTTTAAATTCAATTATTTACCTAATCGTACTTTTAAAATTGTTGCCATTAAAGATCAAAATAAAAACTTGCAATACGATGGTTCTGAAGAAAGAATTGCTTTTCAAAAAGAGGAGCTTAATCCAGCTGATTCAATAGATATATTGTTAAGCATGTTTAAGGAAGTTCCTACCAAGAGTTTTATTAAAAAATCTTTTTTGGCAGATTATGGTAAAGTACTTATTGTATATAACAAACCACAAACAGATATAGATCAGGTATTAGGAAGTGGAATTGTATTATTTAACCAAAATCAGCTTAAAGATACCTTGACCGTATTTTATAATAACAAGTTTGATACTTTGAATGTATTCATTGTTCATCACTCGCAAAAAACAGATACGGTTACTATAAAAGTATTATCGGAAAGTACCCTGAATAAGCAATTAAAAGACAATACTATTAAATATACATTACAACCAAACTTTTCATCAATACTTGCTTTTTTTGATTTGCCTGCTTTCAAATTAAATACACCAGTTGATTCAAAAGATATTATTACTGATAAAATTCATGTTTTCGAAAAAACAGACACCTTAACTAGAACTATTCCTTTTAAATTAGTAAAAGATGAAAAAACAATTACTTATTTTAAAATAGAAGCAGAATTTAAACCAGAAACAGATTACATCATTAACTTCGCTAAGGGCTGTATTTATAATGATTCACGAAGAATAAACGATTCAGTTACTTATAAATTTAAAACGACAGCTCTAGACGACTATGCGCAGTTAAAAATCAAATTACTATTCCCTAAAAAAGAAAATTACCTAGTTAGATTATTAAATAGTAAAGAGCAAATAGTTGATGAGCGCTCTGTTGAGTTTTCACTAACATCTACTTCAGAGAAAATTTTAGAGTATAAAAACATAGTTCCAGGAAATTATTCAATTAAAATAGTTGAAGATGCCAATAAAAATGGGCTTTTCGACACAGGTAACTATTTTTTTAAAACACAATCAGAAACTATTTATATCAATCCATCTTCTATAAAATTATTATCAGGTTGGGAAATTGAAAACGAATGGATTGTAAAATAATCATCAAGCTAATTTTTTTTTAAATATTTTTTTAATTGATTTTTTACATAAAAATTATTTTTTCTGAAAATTATTTCATCACTTTTATTTTATAAAAAGTACATAGCCTTTCGAAACACCATATAAATCAATACGTACAGGAGATTTAATTTTTTTAATTTTCCATCAAAGCACATTGTGTGATTTTTGTTTGTAGAATAGGAAAACGGTATTAACAATTTCAACATTTTTATGTTAATAAATTAACTGGTTGAAAATTAGTTAGCGTTAATAATTTTATTTACTTCGTAGTAACAAAAATCTTAAAAACAAAAAACCATGGCAACAACTAAAAAAGCAGCTCCTAAGAAAGCAGCAAAAAAAGCGGTAAAAAAAGCAGCTCCTAAAAAAGCAGCTAAAAAAGCAGTTAAAAAAGCAGCTCCTAAAAAAGCAGTTAAAAAAGCAGCTCCTAAAAAAGCAGTTAAAAAAGCAGCTCCTAAAAAAGCAGCAGCTAAGAAAAAGTAATAAAAGCCCCGCATTAGCGGGGTTTTTTGTTTAATGCCACTACAAAATAGTGGCATTATTATTTTTGTAACACACCCGATTGCATTATATTTGCTCAACAAACAAAAAATATACTATGAAAAAATTATTTACATTATTATCTATTATCACATTATCATTAGCTATTTCATCATGCGGTGGTAAAGAAACAAAACAAAACATTGAAGCGCCTGCAGGAATGGTTGCATTTGATTTAAGTAAATACGGAAAACAATTTTCAATTTTTGTTCCTGATACTACTGCTGCTAAATTAGAAGTGATTGAACAAAGCTGGGGAGCTTTAGAAATTAAAGTTGGTAAAAACTTTCATATATCAATTACTGAAGATCCAGGTGATATTGAATTAAGAAAAAGTGATATCAAATCAAATGATGTTAATATTTTTAAATCATATGTTATTGAAGAACCATTAACAATCATGTGGGAAAGCGCTATCACACAACCAGAATTTCACTTTTATTCAATTCAAAAAATTGGTAAAAATACTTACGTGTTTGAAGATGTAGTTCCTGCTGATGGACAACCTTTGGGGAAAGAGGCTATTCAAAAAATGTTAGATTCTGCTAAAAATATTATAGCAAAAGAAAATACAGAAGCTTAATTATTAAGATATAAAAAGAGAGCCCCAATTGCTACAGCAATTGGGGCTCTCTTTTTTAAACAATATTTATTTTAATTTAAAAGATACAGGGATGTTAAATCTTACTTTAACAGGATGGCCTGCATTTTTACCAACTTTTTTCCAGCGAGGCATTTTGCTAATAACTCTTACCACTTCCTCATCACAACCAAAACCAATACCACGCATTATTTTTACTGCTTCAACATTTCCTAATTCGTTTACAACAAAAGACACATGTACTGTTCCTTCTTTGCCAACTTCTCTTGCTAAAGCTGGATAAATTATATTTTGACCTATATAACGCATTAATCCTGTTGCACCACCTTCAAATTCTGGCATATCATCAGCCACAATTACGGGTCCACTATCAACGGTGGCAGTTGGAATAGAAACAGAATTTGTAACAGCTACTGTTGATTCGGTTGTACTAAGAGGATCAACGCCAGTTGCTGTAGAAGAGCCAACCCCATTAATTGGATTATAAATATTTACGGATTGAGTTTCGGTAGCGTGATCATTAATAACCGTGCCGATAGTTCCTTTAGGAGCTGCGGCTGCAGCATTAGTTTTTTGTTTAGGTTGTTCTATTAGAGGCTCTAATTTAACTTCAGTAGTATAAGTTAAAGTTTCTATTTTTGGATCATCAATAATAATGGGAGAATCGTTTTTAGTTGAGTTGAGGTTGTTATTAATAATAACAGACCCAAATAATAACGAAACCATACCAGTTAAGTAGATTAATGATTTTTTTAAAGAATCATTGTAACTTGATCGAATTGCATATGCACCATAACTTTTATTTCTGTTTTCAAAAATAACATCGTTAAGCTTGTTGGCATTATTTCCTAAGATATTCATAACACTTGTTTTTAGAGGTTTATTTTTTGTTTCCAAACTTTTTATCGCGCTTAAAATGTTTGCTGATGTAAAGTTATATAGAGCATCAATAAAAAACCACATCCGATTGAGATGTGGTGAGTTTGAATTTATAAGTGGTATGTTTTTGCCTAAAAATGGATTTATTGTTTAGTGTAAATAGAGGTACAGCTATCTCTGTTTGTACTAATTGTAGTTGTATAATTCATAGAAATTGATGTTGCACTTGTTAAAGTACCAGTTCCTTGTGTAAAACCTATACTGCCTAATTGTTGGTATGGAATTGTGATAACATTGTTACTGATAGAAGCTCTGGCAGAAACAGAGAGACCTGAGAAATTATTTAATTGAATTTCATTGGAATTAGTAGTTGATTTTACAATGTTTACAGTATGACTATTTGCTCCTGCTAAAGCACTTGTTTCATTAACTGTCCAATAAGCTACAAACTTATCTCTTGGATCTGTTGTAGGTTCAGGAGAAGCGGGATCATTTGATTTATTATCGGCACATGAAATTACTAAAGTGCTGATTATGATTATAGATAAGCTTATTAATTTTTTCATTGGTGATTTTTTAGTTATCAAAGCAAAAAATGTTCCGTTATGATTTTCTTAACGAATTTTGAGAAAAATAGTCTATTTCTTTATCAAATTTCTTTTTAGCAATTATTGGAGCTAATCGTGATATAATAGTTATAATTGGCGAAGCTATTAAAATAACTGTAGGTAAAACAATTCCAAAAATTCGTACTCGGGTTTTTCGTTGCGCACTGCCTTGCGTTCCTTTTTTTGAAATGTAATTTGCATAAATAGGGAATAAAAACTTTGCTCTACCTTCCATAATCAATAAGTTTCCTCTTATGTCTAAAGCACCTTGCTGATTTAATTGTGGTTGAATATCCTGTAACTTGTTTTTTTCGAAATTGTCTTTAATGATTTTTCCAAATATAGGTGCATGATTTAAATCTTTCGCTGTAACACCATATTTTGGGAATATTCCCATAAATTTTTCCTTGGTGCCTTTTAAAACAAAAGCCAAAACGGTAATTAAGCTAATTAAGTTTGCCGACCTATCTACAAAAGTGATGTTGCCAACTAAATTTGCATTTACGTCTAACAATCGCTGTTTCATTTTTTCCTGAGCTCCCAGCCACATATTCCTACAATTAATAATGGTAATTACAGGTTTATTATAAAGTAATTTTTTTGCTTCATCTGTTTGTAAAAAACTACTAATAGGAACACAAACACTCAAAAACCAAGGTTGGTATGCGATAATAACTAAATCATAATTGTTAGAATTAAATTCGATGGGTTCTATTTCACAGGGTATTCCATGAACTGTTTCTGGAAAAATATCAAAAAATTCGGTGTAGCTCCAAGGATAAGGGAATTTTTTAATAGGTTTAATAAGTAAGTAATCTAATTGATAATCTTGTTCTTCTTTAAAGGGTTTTAAAACGGCATCTAGTGCTTGTTTTGCTTGTCCTGTTTGCGAATAATATACAACTAATACTTTTTTCATATTTCCTTATCCAAATATAATATAAGTTTTATCAATTCATCAATTCTCTTTTATGTGATTTTATTTATTGTACTTTTGTATCATGATAGCCATTAACCACACCCTCATTTCAGAAGATATATTTGATAAAAAATTTGTTTGCGACTTAAATGCCTGCAAAGGTGAATGCTGTGTTTCTGGGGATAGTGGAGCACCTTTAGATAAAAGAGAATTAAAAATATTAGATAAAGTTTATCCAAGTGTAAAACCCTATATGAATGAAAAGGGAATTGCGGCAGTTGAAAAAAATGGCACTTATTTGTTAGATAGTGATGGTGATTATACTACCACGTTAGTAAGTGAAGGTGCAGAATGTGCCTTTGTGTTTTTTGATGAAAAAAATATTGCCAAATGTGCTATTGAGCAAGCATATCTTGATGGTAAAATAGATTGGAAAAAACCAATTTCTTGTCACTTATATCCAATCAGAATAAAAGAGTATAAAGAATATGATGCCGTTAATTATCATTCATGGCATATCTGTAAACCCGCTTGTGAATGTGGTCAGCAGTTAAATGTTCCAGTATATAAATTTTTGAAAGAGCCCTTAATTAGAAAATACGGAGAGGCTTGGTATGAAGAATTGGATGCCGTATATCAAGCTTACAGTTCTAAAAAGAAATAAAAAAAGCTGCTTCATTTGAAGCAGCTTTTTTGTTTAGTATTTATGGAGTTATTCTACAGTAACACTTTTTGCTAAGTTACGTGGTTGATCTACATTACAACCGCGCATCACAGCAATATGGTATGATAATAATTGCCATGGAATAACCGATACAAGTGGAACTAATGATTCATCTGTTTCGGGAATTTCAATAATATGCTCTGCCATTTTTTTAACTTCAGTATCTCCTGCTGTTACAATAGCAATAATTCTTCCTTTACGTGCTTTTACTTCCTGAATGTTGCTAACTACTTTTTCGTAATTAGGACCTTTTGTAGCAATAACAAATACAGGCATAGCTTCATCTATTAATGCAATTGGGCCGTGTTTCATTTCTGCTGCAGGGTATCCTTCAGCATGGATATATGAAATCTCTTTTAATTTTAATGCTCCTTCTAATGCAACTGGGAAGGAGTACCCTCTTCCTAAATATAAAGCATTGGATGCATCTTTATATTCAGCTGCTATTAATTTAATGGAATCATTTAGTTTCAATACATCTTCTACTTTAGCAGGAATAGATTCCATTTCGTATAATAGTTGACGATATCTACTTTCTGCAATAGCACCTTTAACTTTAGCGACATGCAATGCCATTAAAGTTAATACTGTAACTTGTGCAGTAAATGCTTTTGTAGACGCTACACCAATTTCTGGTCCAGCATGTGTATAGGAACCAGCATGTGTGGCACGGGCAATAGACGAACCAACAACATTACATACTCCAAAAATAGTAGCGCCTTTTGTTTTTGCTAATTCAATGGCTGCTAAAGTATCAGCTGTTTCCCCACTTTGAGATATAGCAATAACAATATCATCAGGATAAATAATTGGATTTCGGTATCTGAATTCTGAAGCATATTCTACTTCAACTGGTATGCGAGCATATTCTTCAAATAAATATTCTGCCACCATTCCAGCGTGCCATGAAGTACCACAGGCAATTACAATAATACGTTTAGCATTTTTAAATTTGCCTTCATGTTCTTCGATACCACCCATTTTTAAATGACCAGTTTCAGAATTTAAACGACCACGCATACTATCAAAAATAGAACGTGGTTGCTCATAAATTTCTTTCAACATAAAATGGTCGTAGCCGCCTTTTTCAATAGCTTCTAATTCCATTTCTAGTTCCTGAACATAAGGAGTAATTTCTTTATCACGAATAGTTCTGATTTTCAATTCTTCACCTCTGCGAATAATTGCTACATGTTCGTCTTCGATATAAACTACATTTTTAGTATACTCAACAATTGGCGAAGCATCAGAAGCAATAAAGTATTCATCTTTGCCAACACCAATAACCATCGGACTACCTTTTTTAGCAGCAATTAACGTATCTGGATCATTTTTATCTAAAATAACAATTGCATAAGCTCCGTTAACTTGATTTAAGGCAGCCATCACCGCATGACCCAATTTCATTTCGGGCTCGTGCTTTTTAATATCTTCAATTAAATGAATTAGTACTTCAGTATCTGTTTGAGATAAAAAAGTATGACCTCTTTTTTGTAATCCTTCTTTAATAGAAGCGTAATTCTCAATAATACCGTTATGAATAATAACTAAATCTTTTGTTTGAGAATAATGAGGATGGGAGTTAATATCATTTGGCTCACCGTGTGTTGCCCAACGTGTGTGGCCAATACCAATATTACCCGACTTATCTTTATCCTTAGCAAATTCTAATAAATCTGATACTTTCCCTTTTTTCTTATATACATTTAAGGCTCCTTCTGGAGAAACCATAGCAACACCAGCGCTATCGTAACCACGATATTCTAAACGTTGTAACCCTTTAATTAAAATAGGAAACGCATCGCGGTTTCCAATATATCCTACAATTCCACACATAATATTTCTTTAAAAAGACAAGGCTAATATAACGCTTTTTTGCGGAAATATTGTCCTGAAATCACAATTAAACTTAAGATTCTTTTTCAGAAAAGATGTTTTTAAAAGCTTCGTTGAGCGTTGGGAATTGAAACCGAAATCCAGTATTTATAAGTTTTTGGTTGCTCACGCGCGAGCCTTCTAATAATACATTGGCCATTTTGCCAAACAATAATTTAAGCATGAAAGCAGGGACATTGGGTACGAAAAACGGTTTTGATAGACTTATTGCTAATTGCTTTGAAAATACCTGATTAGTGGTTTCCTCAGAGGATACCGCATTATAAATTCCTGTGAAATTTGGATTAAATAATCCTTCATAAAAAACAGATACTAAATCATCGATATGAATCCAGGGCATGTGTTGTTTTCCTGAACCTACTCCCGAACCTAAACCTAATGTAAATAATGGAAATAGTTTTTTTAATGCACCTCCGTTCGCACTTAACACAACACCAATTCTTATAACACAAGATTTTTGACTCGTACTATCTATTCCTTGATAGGCATTTTCCCATTTTATGCATGTTTCTGTTAAAAAATCATTTTTGCCTTTATCTGTCTCTGTAAATAGTTTATTAGAAGTAACCATACCATAAATACCTATGGCACTTGCTCCAACAAAAGATTTTAATAAAATTTTTTTCTTTTTTACAACATCAGTAATGAGCTTTATGCTCTCTACTCTCGAATCAATAATATCTTTCTTCCTTGCATCAGTCCAACGTTTATCAGCAATACCACTTCCAGCTAAATGTACAATGTGCTCAACTCCATCAAAAGCTTTTTCATCAATTTCATTTTTCTCAACATTCCAGTAAAATGATTTTAGTCTAGAATTAGCTTGAGGGTTTCTTGATAAAATTCTCACCTCGTGCCCGTCTGAAAGCAGGCGTTTGCATAATGCTTTTCCAACTAAACCTGAGCCTCCTGATATTAATATAACTGCCATGATGTATTAATTACAATTTAGACGTAACTTTGTTTAAAGTTAATATTATTATGAATTCAATTTTTGATATACATATTTTTGTTTGCACTAATCAACGAACAGGCACCGAAAAATTAAGTTGCGGCGAGGCTCATGGTTTAGAACTGGTGACTGAGTTTAAAAAGCAATTAAAAGACTTAAACGTTGGTTTAAAAACACGAGCTAATAAAAGCGGTTGTTTAGGAATTTGTGATCTTGGCCCAACTATAGCGATTTATCCGGATGGCGTTTTTTATGTTGGAGTCAAAAAAGAAGATGTTACAGAAATTGTGCAATCGCATATAGTAAATAAAATTCCTGTTGAACGCTTACGTTTAAAAGAATGGAAATAGATCGCATTAAAGATTTACAAAAACCCGATTTATTTGAAAAATTTAAAATTCAATTATATCGTGATTTTGAACTATGTGGTTTTACTGACGAAGCGCCAAAATTGACTTCACATAATTTAGAACACGTTTTTAATGAAGTTTTAAAATCAGTCATGATTATTGAAAAGAAAGACTCTGCTTCTATCAAAAATTTATTGTATAGAATTGATGTAACTGAAAATCAAATTAAAAAAGAAGCGCAACTACATTCAGAAAAAAACTTTCAGCAAATTTTAGCTGAGTTAATCATTAAACGAATTTTGCAAAAGGTTATTTTAAAACAACAGTATTCTCAATAAAGTATGGCAATAGAAATTAGAAAAGGTTTAAAAACGGATATTCCCGCGGCTTTAAATTTGGTAAAAGAGTTAGCGGCTTTCGAAAAAGCTCCTGATGAGGTAGAAGTAACGATTAGTGAAATGGAAGAGTGGGGTTTTGGTAACGATAAACAATTTGATTTTTATGTGGCATCATTAGATGGTAATATTGTTGGAATAGCATTATATTATTTTAAGTACAGTACCTGGAAAGGAAAATGTTTGTTTTTAGAAGATATTATTGTTACTGAAACTCAACGCGGAAAAGGATTTGGGAAATTATTATTTGATAAAGTGGTTGAAGTGAGTAAAGAAATGAAAGTACGCCGCATGGAATGGCAAGTGTTAGATTGGAACATGCCTGCCATTGAATTTTATAAAAAATATAACGCCACATTGGATGGAGAGTGGATTAATTGTAAACTAACCAACCATCAATTAGATAAATTATAACATACCTTTTTTTAGGTATTGTTTAGAAAAATTCTAAATAACAATTTTGCAATGTTAAATTATATTGCATTATGAATACTCGTTACTTATTATTTTCTTCATTACTTTCTATAAGCAGTTTGTTATCTGCTCAAAATAAAGACTCTATTAAACCTAAAGAATTAGATTTAAGTGAAATTATTATTGCCGAATACCGCACTGTAAATGGCGTGGGACACTTACCTGACGAAAAAGACGGTATTATTTACGCAGGTAAAAAAACCGAAATTTTAATTACAGATAGTTTAGATGCTAATAAAGCAATTAATAATACGCGTCAAATATTAGGAAGAACTCCAGGATTAAATATTGTAGAAACCGAATCAGGTGGTTTTACAGCAAACGGTATTGCTACTCGCGGATTAAATCCTTCGCAAAGCATTGAAATGAATACGCGCCAAAATGGTTATAACATAAGTGCTGATATTTATGGATATAATGAAGCGTATTACTTGCCGCCAATGGAAGCAGTTAGCAGAGTTGAAATGGTGAGAGGAGCTGCCTCATTACAATTTGGTTCACAGTTTGGCGGTTTAGTAAATTATGTTTTAAAAGAAGCTCCAAAAAACAAAAAATTCGAATTCAATACTTCTCAAACGGTTGGTAGTTTTGGTTTATTTAATTCTTTTAATTCAGTGGGTGGTACTATAAAAAAAGTAAGTTATTATGCTTTTGTTCAATACCGCACATTACAAGGATATCGTCCTAATAGTCAGCAATGGCAAATTTCAGGTTTCGGAAAATTACAATATAAACCCAACGAAAAATTATCAGTATCGGTTGAATATTCATTATTACGTAACGAATTAAAAATGCCTGGAGGGTTCACTGATAGCGCATTTGCTGCTAATCCTAAATCATCAACACGTTCAAGAAATTGGTTAAAAAGCCCATGGAATATAGTAAGTGCAAATTTAAAATATACTCCTTCAGAAAATACAACGGTTGATTTTAAAACCATGTTTTTATTTAGTGGTCGTTCGTTAGTTTGGCGTAATGAAGATGGTGGGCCAGAAGCATTAGATAATATTGATCCAGCAACTAACGAGTATGTGCCAAGAGAAGTTGGAATCGAGAAAATGCAAAACACAACTTCTGAGTTACGCATTTCTCACCGTTATAAATTAGGAAAACAAAAATCTACTTTAGCAGGTGGCTTAAGATATAGTTATGCTTGGTTTAATCGTAAAGGTGGTGGAGAAGGAACAACTAAAAGCGATTTTGATTTGTCTATCACAGGGCCTTGGGGTTATGATTTAGATTTTTCAACTACCAACTTAGCACCCTTTGTAGAAAATGTTTTTAGAATTGGTGAAAAGTTTACCATCACACCTGGTTTTAGATTTGAATATATTAATAGCACCGCAACAGGTTATAAAACCGAAGATGAATTTAAAATTTATACAGAGCAAGTTCGTAACCGTTATTTTCCATTATTTGGCACAGGTTTAGAGTTTAAACCAACATCTAATACAAGCCTATACGGTAATATTAGTCAGGCATACAGACCAATTGATTACGGACAATTAGAGCCATTAGGTGTTATTTCTAAAATTGACCCTAAACTAAAAGATGCTACAGGATTTAATTCTGATTTAGGTTATAGAGGTACGGTGAAAAATTATTTGAATTTTGATATTGGCGCATTTTATATGGCTTACAATAACAGAATTGGTGTAGTATTAAAAACAAATGAGTTTGGAGAGGAATATACTTACCGAACAAATATTGCAAATAGTGTACATCAGGGAATTGAAACCTATGTTGAATTTAATATCATCAAATGTATTAATCCAGCATCAAAATATGGTATCAGTATTTTTGATTCGTATGCTTACATCGATGCAAAATATACAACAGGCGAATTTAAAGGGAATAGAGTGGAAGCATCAGCAAATACAATTAACCGTATTGGTTTAATTTTAAATGATAATCATTTTTCTATTACTTGTCAGTATAACTATGTTGGAGATGCCTTTGGAGATGCGTCTAATGTGAAAGTAAGTTCAGATCCCGTAGCTGGTTATATTCCCGCATATAGTGTGATTGATTGTAGTGCTAGTTATAAGTATAAAAACTATGCTATTAAATTAGGTGGAAATAACTTAGCAGATAAGGCTTATTTTACTCGTCGTACAGATGAATATCCTGGTCCAGGAATTATTCCTTCTATAGGTAGAAGTTGGTATATAGGTTTAAGCGCAAAATTTTAAAAACAGATTATGATTCAATTTAAAAAATTACAATTCTTATTTATTCTTATTTTTCTTTTTTCGTTAGTTGCTTGTAAAAAAGACAAAGACATGACTATCGTTACACAAAACGATAAAATACAATTAGGTAAAAAATTATTTTTTGATAAAGGATTATCAAACCCAATTGGGCAATCATGCTCTAGCTGTCATAGCCCAGAAACTGGCTTTAGTGATTTGAATCATAATATTGTTTCGGAAGGAGCAGTAGATGGATTGTTTGGGAACAGAAATGCACCAAATGTTTCTTATGCTATGTTTTCAATGCCCTTATATTATGATAATGTAGATTCAACGTATGTTGGTGGATTTTTTCACGATGGACGCGTGAACTCATTACAAGAGCAAGCCGTAAAGCCTTTCTTTAATCCTTTAGAGATGAATATTGAAAACGTAAGTATGTTGATTTCTAAAGTTAGAAATAGTAATTATTTTTCTTTATATAAAGAAGTTTATGGAGAAATGACTGATGAAGATAAGGCTTTGAAAAATATAGCCGATGCTATTGCTGCTTATGAGCAATCATCAGAAGTAAATCCGTTCACATCTAAATTTGATTATTATTTAAAAGGACAAGCTGTATTAACAGCTCAAGAAACAAGAGGTATGAAAGTATTTACTGATACAGCCAAAGGTAAATGTGCTAATTGTCATATTATTGATGCTGATGAAGCAACAGGAAAAGTGTTGTTTACAGATTTTACTTATGATAATATTGGATTACCTAAAAATGTAAATAATCCGTTCTATACCATGTCTGCTAATTATAATCCATTAGGAGCATCATATGTTGATTATGGATTAGGTGCTTTTTTAAATAATAGTAGTTTTAATGGGCAATTTAAAGTTCCTACTTTGCGTAATGTTGCTATTTCTGCACCATACTTTCATAATGGCGTGTTTAATACATTAGAAGACGCAGTTCATTTTTATAATAAAAGAGATTCGTTATTTCCTAATCCTGAAGTATCTGCTAATGTTAACAAAACAGAATTAGGTAAACTAAAATTAAGTTCTCAGGAGGAAAAGGATTTAGTGGCGTTTTTAAAAACGCTAACAGATGGATATAAGTAAAAGGATTAGTTTATAATCCTTTTACACAATCAATAAAGAATTTTACTTTGTTTTTATCTAAGTCAGGGTATAAACCATGACCTAAATTTGCAATATAGCGTTGCTTGCCAAAAGCATTAACCATTTTACGTGCAGTAGCTTCAATTGTTTTTTCATCTGCATACAACATACAAGGATCAGCATTACCTTGTAATGTTTTTTCGTGACCAATAATAATACGTGCATCTTGCGGATTAATTGTCCAATCTAATCCAATGGTATTGCAATTTAATCTTGCCATATCTGCTAAAGCAAAGTGTGCGTCTTTAGCAAATACTGTCACTGGAACAAGAGGTTCAATAGCGTCACAAATTTTAGAAATATATTTTAACGAAAATTCTAAATATTGTTCATGTCCTAAAACGCCAGCCCAGCTATCAAAAATCTGAATCATATCAGCGCCTGCTGCAATTTGACCTTTTAAATAGTTGATGGTACTTTGAGTAATTTTTTCTAATAATTGATGCGCTAATTCAGGTTGTTGGTATAAAAACTTTTTAGCCTGACTAAAGGTTTTACTTCCGCTACCTTCTACCATATATGCCATTAATGTCCATGGTGCACCACCAAATCCAATTAAAGGTACGCGATTATTCAAATCTTTTTTAGTGAGTTTAATGGCTTGAATCACATAATCCAAATCACCAGCTTCAGCAATATGTAAATCGTCTATGTCTTTTTGTGTTTTAATTGTTTTTTCAAAGTTTGGTCCTTTTGCCTCAATCATTTGGTAAGGTAAGCCCATCGCTTCGGGTATAACCAAAATGTCAGAAAAAATAATTGCTGCATCAACTCCTAAAATATCAACTGGTTGAATGGTAACTTCTGCTGCTAATTCAGGATTTTTTACAAATTCAATAAAGTTTTTGGCACGAGCACGAGTGGCTTTGTATTCGGGTAAAATACGCCCAGCTTGACGCATTAACCAAATTGGCACACGTTCAACTTTTTCTCCTTTTGCAGCTCTTAGTATGATGTCGTTTTGATACATATTAATTTAAAATTTCGTTTAAGTTAGTTTTTATTCTGTTGCAAATATCATCTAATGGTAAATCATTATCGTCTTCACCAAATGGGTCTTCAATTTCTTCAGCAATCAATTCAATACTGGCAAACACATACAATACAATAATAGAAATAGGAACTGTTGTGTAACCAAATTCACTACCAAAAAATATAGGTAAAGAGATGACATACAAAAAAATCATTTTCTTTAAAAAGATATTGTAAGAGTAGGGTATAGGCGTATTTTTAATGCGTTCGCAGGCACCGCAACTATCTGTAAATGATTTTAACTCCTCGTTAATAATGATGAGTTGATCTCCCGTTAAATCTTTATTAGTGTATAGCGAATTAATTTTTGTGTATAATGATTTTGCGATGAAATTTGGTTTGTGATTAGCATCTGCAAATTGCGCTAAGTTTATATTATCAGTTTGTGTAAACTCTTCCTGAATGTATTTGTTTCTTAAATTATTTTTAAATGCAAATACGTAGTTTGTAATTAAGTGTTTAATTTCTTGTTTGTCTTTTTCATGCACTAAAATAGGGGATAATTTTAAAGCTAAATTTCTTGAATTATTTACAACACTGCCCCAAACCTTTCGTCCTTCCCACCATCTGTCATAAGCAGAGTTTGTTCTAAATACCAATAACATGGATAATACAAAACCCAAAATAGAATGCATAACCGTTGGGTTTTTTGTATTTAAATGTAAATAATGTGCTTCTGTATAAACTATAATTGCCGCATAAATGCCAATACTTACTAAAGACCAGAATAATCTTCTAAACGTATCGCTTTTATGAAACTGAATAATTAATTTAAACCAGTCTTTTGGATTGTATGTTACCATAATTGTAACTGCAAAGTTAACAGCTTTGCGCAATTTAACACTTTAAAATATGTCCGAATCTTGCAATAAATTGTTTATTTTTTAGGTAATTGAATTGCTGTTTTTGTAAAGATTTTTTGAATTCTTCTTCAAAGTTATCGTCTTTACAAGTTATTCCACACTTTTTACCATTTATAAGTTTCGAAAAGGAAATTTTACCGTTTTCATTAATCTCAATAAATATATCAGCGTAAAAGCTTTCACACTTTTTACAATCTAATTTCGCGACATTAAATTTTTGTTTGATAGATGTATAGTCAAAATAATTCCAATTATTTTTAAAAGCCGTCCATTCTGCTTTTTCTGAATTAGAAAATGAATCATATACCTGTGATAATCTCAAGGTGTCTTGTTGTGAATATATAAGTTTGTGTATAGATAAACAAAGAAAGAAAATCCAAAAATTTTTCATAATTGAGCAAAGATTAAACAAAATTAAATATAAAAATTACCGTTCATATAGTTTTCGACTAAAGATATTGTGTTTAACAATTTTATAGATTAGTTTAGATTTATAGATACAACGACCACTAAAACAGAAACACATGAAGTACTTTGCTTACCTAACATTTATAGCATTTTCAATCTTAAAATTGAATGCTCAAAACGATCATTATTGTGCCGATTATAAAGCTAAACGCTTTAATAAAAAAATGTCGGTTACATTGCCAGCAGGATATGTTCCGCCGGAAAATAAATATGATTTAAAATTTTATCATTTAAATGTAAATGTTGAAAGAAATACAAGCTATATAAGTGGAAATGTGAGAAGTATTGCTAAAGTTGTAGCAGCTAGTTTAGATTCTTTTGCATTTGTATTACATCAAAATCATACAATTGATTCTGTTTATGTTAATGGAGTTAAACGAATGTTTGTAAGAAGAGATAGTTTGGTTTTAGCAACTGCTGGCACTCCAATAGTACAAAATCAAACATTTGATGCGGTGGTTTATTATCGTGGTACTGCCCCAACAGGTGGCGCCGCAGCTATTGGCGATGGTTATAGTACTGGCACATCAGGTTCTTGGGGGAATCAAGTGAGCTGGAGTTTAAGCGAAAGTTTATGTGCCTATCATTGGTTTCCATGTAAACAAGATTTGAGAGATAAAATAGATTCTTCTTGGGTTTATGCAACAACCGATTCTACAAACATGGTTGGTTCAAATGGATTATTAAAAAATGTAGTTGTTGTTGGAAACAAAAAACGTTACGAGTGGAAATCAAATCATCCTATCGATTATTATTTAATTTCTGTAGCAACTGCTAAATACAAACCATATATATTATATGCAAAACCTCAGTATTTAGTAAACGATTCAATTTACATTCAAAATTTTGTTTACGATAATGCTATTAATAATTCATCTTGGATTAATGGACAAAAAATGGCTTTAGATAAAATTGTTCCAACGATTGAGATGGAATCTAATCTGTATGGCATGTACCCATTTTACAAAGAAAAATATGGACATTGCATGGCTCCTTTTGGTGGAGGAATGGAACATCAAACGATGACAAGTTTAGGCTTTTTTGATTTTGAAATTGATGCCCATGAATTAGGTCACCAATGGTGGGGTGATAACGTAACATGTGCTGCATGGAAAGATATTTTTATTAACGAAGGTTGGGCAAGTTATACGGAGTATTTAATGGATCAATACTTGCCTGCTATCTCTGGAATGTCGGCAGCTACAAAAATGTTGAACGTTCATAATAGTGTGATGTCTCAACCAGGTGGCAGTTGTTATTTTACAAATGCAGATACAATGAACGCGAATGTAATTTTTGATTCTCGATTAACGTATGATAAAGGTAGTGCAGTGATTCACTCTTTACGTTATGAAATTAATAACGACTCAGTATTTTTTCCAGCTATTAGAGCATTTCAAAATACTTATAAAGGTAGCACAGCTAGTGTGATTGATTTTAAAACATTTATGGAAAATTATTCAGGACTTAACTTCACTCAATTTTTTAATCAATGGTATTATGGTCAAGGCTATCCAACATTCAGTGCTACATGGAATCAAGTTTCTAATGTATTTTATTTAAAAGCTACTCAAACAACTTCTTTTCCTAGTTCAGTTCCTTTATTTATGACTCACGTGGATTATCGAATCACAAGAACATCAATGCCAGATACGATTGTTAGATTGTATCATGGACAATCTGTAGAGAATTATACGATTGCTTTAACAGGAACTGTAACTAGTATTGGAGTAGATCCAAATAACTGGATTTTAAATAAAGTAGGAACTATTGTGAAAGATGTAAATACAGGTTGCGTTGAGTTAGAAAAAGAAGTTGCAGTATTTGTAGGCCCTAATCCAACATCAGATGTTTTAAACATTAATATGTATAACAATGATAAAGCAACTATTGATATTGTAGATATTACAGGTAAATTAGTTTTAACTCAAAACTTTGATACACATGCTGAGTTTGATATTTCAAAATATGCAAATGGTGTGTACACCGTTAATATTAAAAATAAGTCTGGAGAATTAATAAAATCAACTAAAGTGGTAAAAAATTAAAAATTAAAACATGTTTTCAAAAAAAGCTCTAAGAATTTCTTAGAGCTTTTTTTATTTCATTTTTCCTATCCAATGAGGAAATGCCTTTAAATCTTTAATATCTGGTTCGGTTTCAAATAAGCCAAAAACAGCACTACCACTGCCGCTCATGCAAGCATAAGCCGCACCTAATTCATATAAATCATTTTTTGTTTTTTCTACAATAGGGTATAAATTAAAAATAGATGTTTCGAAATCATTTACTAAATCATTTTTCCAAGTAGCAATTGGTTGTTTAATGATTTCTACTAAAGATTTTTTTGGTTGTTGTGGTTTTACTAAACTATAGGCTTCTTTGGTGTTACTATGAACATTTGGGTAAATGATAGCAATATACAAATCGCTTAAATCGAGTTCAATGTCAGTAAACACATCTCCTTTTTGTGTAGCATAAACAGGGGTATTTTTAATAAAAAAAGCACAATCGCTACCTAACTGACGAGCAATATCAATGCGTTCGTTTTCTGTAAAATGTAATTGAAATTGTTCGTTTAATAAATTAATAAAGAAAGCTGCATCTGCACTACCGCCACCCAAGCCAGCTCCCATTGGTAATGTTTTATGAAGATACACATCAATATGAGGCAATGTTTTAGTTTGTTTGATGATTTGATAGGCTTTGTATAATAAATTATCTTCGATATTACCCGAAATAGCTAAACCGCTCAAATGCAAGTTAAATTCTTTGGAGGATGTTTTATTTAAGATAACTTCTAAAGCATCATTCCACCCAATTGGGTAAAAAATGGTTTCAATATTATGAAAACCATCCGAACGTTTTTCGGTAATGTTAAGCCCTAAATTTATTTTGGCGTTTGGGAAGCAAATCATGGTGCAAAGCTATTAATTTTAATGACAATGGCTTTTTATAGAATTTTGACATTGATAATCAATATGTTACAAGTGTTGATTTTTCAATTTTTTAGTATCTTTGCCCCCTAACTAATTACCACTATACTATGATTTATCTTGATTTTGAAAAGCCAATTCAGGAGTTAGAAGAAGAATTAGAAAAATTGAAAGGCGTTGCTGAGAAAAGTAAAGTTGATATGAGTAAAGGCATTCAGGAATTGGAAGCTAAAATTCAATCAAAACGTGAAGAAATTTTTTCTAATCTAACTGCTTGGCAACGTGTTCAAGTGAGCCGCCATCCAGAAAGACCTTATACGTTAGCATATATCGATGCAGTTTCTAGTAGTTCATTTATTGAATTGCATGGAGATAGAACAGTTGGTGATGATAAAGCAATGGTTGGAGGATTTGGAGATATTGACGGACAAACAGTAATGTTTATTGGTCAACAAAAAGGTATTAATACAAAGATGCGTCAAATACGTCGCTTTGGTATGGCAAATCCAGAAGGCTACCGTAAAGCATTACGCTTAATGAAAATGGCCGAAAAGTTTAATAAACCTATTGTAACGTTTATTGATACGCCAGGTGCTTATCCTGGATTAGAAGCAGAAGAGCGCGGACAAGGTGAAGCGATTGCTAGAAATTTATTAGAGATGACTCAATTAAAAGTTCCAGTAATTTGTATTATCATTGGCGAAGGCGCAAGTGGTGGAGCATTAGGAATTGGCATTGGTGATAAAGTATTGATGTTGGAAAACACTTGGTACTCTGTTATTTCTCCAGAGTCATGTTCATCTATTTTATGGCGCAGCTGGAGTTTTAAAGAAACTGCTGCAGAAGCTTTAAAACTAACAGCAGACGATATGAGCAAAAATGGATTAATTGATGGCATTATTAAAGAGCCATTAGGTGGAGCTCATAACGACCAACAAGCCATGTTTGCTTCAGTGAAAGCTGAAATTTTGAAACATTTAGCAACATTAAAAAAACAAACACCTGAAGAACGTATCAATGCTCGTATTGAAAAATTCAGTAATATGGGTGTGGTACATGAATTAGAAAACTAAAAGAAAATATATAACACAATAAAATTTAGAACAAATGGCAGATACAGGCGATATTAACGTAGGATCGATTATTAGATTTAACAACGAATTAGTAGTTATTACAGAATGGCAACACCGCACACCAGGTAACTTACGTGCATTTTACCAAGCTAAAATGCGTAACTTAGTAAATGGAAAACAAACCGAAAATCGTTTTAGAAGTGGTGAAGCAGTTGATGTAGTTCGTGTTGACTTTAAACAAATGCAGTTTATTTATGTAGAGGGAGATTTTGCAGTGGTGATGGATAATGAGACATTTGAACAAGTTCACGTTCCAATGATGTTATTTGGAGATGCTGCACAGTTTTTAAAAGAAGGAATGGAAGTTAAAATTTCTTTTGAAGGTGATAATGTAATCTTAGCAGAAGCCCCAACATTTGTAGTTTGTGAAATCACTTATGCTGAGCCAGGGTTAAAAGGTGATACAGCAACTAACACATTAAAACCAGCTACTTTAGATAGCGGTGCAAAAGTAAACGTTCCATTATTTTGCAATGAAGGTGATTTAGTAAAAGTTGATACTCGTACTGCTACTTATGTAGAGAGAGTTAAAAAATAAATTAACATTTATAGTATTTAAAAGTCCCAATCGGTTTCGGTTGGGACTTTTTTATTTAATCTCTAAATGATTATTAATAGCCATCGTTACCGATTTATTAATATAGCTCTTCATCAATTCCAAATCGTGAGAAGAAACAATAATGAGTTTCCCTTGCTCAGTACATAATTGCTTGAGGGTTGCAAATAAATGATGTTTGGAGGTATGATCTAAAAAAGCAGTTGGCTCGTCTAAAATAATAATGGGTGTTTGTTGAGCTAAAGATTTTGCAATCATTACTTTTTGACGCTGCCCATCGCTCAATTCATCAATCAATTTTTCTTTTAATGGAAATAGATTTAATTGCTCTAATGCTTTGGTAACAATTGATTCATCATCAGAAGTTAGTTTCCCAAAAATATTTATATACGGTATTCTGCCAGAAGCTACTACATCCCATACCGTTAAATTAAAACCACCTATTTTTTCGGTAACAACAATAGACAATAGTTGCGATAATTGCTGAGTGTTATATTGAGTAATATTTTTGTTATTAATTTTTATTTCGCCTGATAATGGAACTAATGTTCCTGTAATGGTTTTTAAGAAAGTAGATTTACCAACGCCGTTATCGCCCATTAATCCAACTAAATCACCCGCATTAAAAGTCATGTTCATGTCTTTAAATACAGAATTGTATTGACGTTTATTTTGGTAACCTATTTCTAAATGTTTTATATCTATCATCCTACATTTAATTTTGATTTGAATAATAAATAAATAACCACAGGTGACCCAATTAATGTTGTTACTGTATTAATTGGTAATGTAAATTGGCTACTTAGTATTTGACAAACAACATCTGCCAATAACACTACGCTTGCTCCTAATAATAAGCAAAATGTTATTTGGTGTAAATGATGAGATGTTTTAAAAAATAGACGTGAAGCTATTGGCACAGAAATTCCAACAAACGCAATTGGTCCACAAAATGCTGTAATAACACCCACGATGATAGCGGAGATAGTAATAATAGATAGTCTTAATGCATTGACGTTTACACCTAAATTTTGTGCGTATTGTTCGTTTAATAAAATGGCATTGAGTGGTTTTATAAAAAAGAAACTTGCTATAATGGCAATGGTGTAAATAGGAATGATAAAGTATAAATCTTCCATGGTCGAACTGCCTACGCTTCCCATCCCCCACATCACAAATGTTTTTAAATTATCTGCATTACTCATGTATTCAATAAGACCTTGCAAAGCACTAAGAATTTGTCCTAACATTAAACCAACTAGCAAAACAGTGACATTATTTTTATTTTTTTTAGAAACCAGTAAAATTATGGTAGTTACAAAAAAGGCTCCTAAGATGGAGAATAAGGTTATTATGCTTTTCCCCATAATAAAAAAGCCTGAAACTTGTATGGATGAAATCATCATAGTTGCTATAGCCACAAATAAACTCGAGCCACTGCTTACGCCTAATACATAAGGCCCAGCTAAAGGATTACGAAATAAACTTTGCATCAATAAACCACACAGGGCTAAGCCAGAACCTGCAATAATAGAGGTGATGGTTTTAGGTAAACGAATATCATACAAAATAGAAGAGAACATTGGATTTGATTTCTCTAAAGAAAATAAATTAATGCTACCTAAACATAAATCGCAAATAATAAGTACTGCTAAAACAAGCAGTAACATTAAAGTTGTGAATATGAATTTAGATTTTGACATTTGCTAAAATTACAATTCTTTTTTATTTGTTTTAAAATTTATAATGTTTGTCACTTCGAGTTCATTTGCTTGTTCTTTGCAAATGAGTATCGAGAAGTGAATACAATAGTTCTCGATACATTTTTTGTAAGAGGCAGACAAAAAACACTCGAACTGACATTAATCACTCTAATTTCTTATAAAATGTAAATGCATGACTAGGCATTAAACTAGGTGAGAAGATGGCGATTAAATCTGCTAAAACATCTTCAGGATTTGTTATGCCTGTTTCCCAGTAATTGCTATATCCTAAAGCATTTTGTGTTTTATTATTATTGTAAAGTTGGTTATTTTGACATGCTTTAAATAAACCATAACGCTCATCGTAACTCAATAATTCTTTTTTTGAGTTGAGATTATATAAGTTAATCCAAATATCACAGTCTTTTGCTTTTGCATAAACTGTTTCAAAAGATTGAGCTGAACTTCCGGTTTTTGAATCTTCTTTCCAAAAATAATCGCCTCCAGCATCATGTATTAAATGTGCAATAAAACTTTTTCCAGCTGGGATATACCAAGCATCCCCATACTTAATTTCAGTTAATACACTTGGTTTTTTTGTAGTTTGTTGAGCAAGTGTTTTTAGGTCATTATATTTTTGTTCAGTTATTTTAAATACTGAATCAGCCATTGCTTCTTTATTTAAAAAATAAGAAAAAAACTTTATCCATTCGGCTCTTGCTAAAGGTGTTTCTTCCAAATGATCTATGCTTACTGCAATTGGGATATGAGATTGAGCCAGTTTTTTATCAACATCATCTTTTGGACTGCCCATTCCAAAAGTGAGAAATAAATCAGGATTTAATGCTAATGTTTTTTCTAAATCTAAAGTTGGTCCTTTTGATAATTCAATAATAGTTCCTTTTTTAGTTTGTTCTTGAATATATGGATTTGTGTAATAATCAACATTATCAATGGCTACAATCTTTTCTTGGCAATTTAATTTTGTAAGCATGGCTGTATAAATGGAGCTCATACTAGCTATTCTTTTCACAGGCGTTTTTATATAATAAGCATTTTTATCATAGTCTGGTTTTTCGGCTTGATATAGAACAAATGTGGCTGTAATATTATTGTTGTTTTTGTCTCCTAATAATTCAAGCACGGTGTAATTGGCAGATTTTTTTATTGCAAATCGTTTAGCATAAGAAAGAGGAATGTTTACCAAAGAATCATTTGTTTTAGTTTCAGGTGCAGGAGAACAAGCTATTAGTAAAACTGAAAAAATAATATATAGAAATATTTTTAGATACATGTCTTATGGAATTTCAAGAGAATAACTCAAGCATTAAATTGAATTCGGAAAATGCTTCCTGAAGGCTGATTATTGAGTATTTTAATATGTAATTGGTGTAAGTCACAAATGCTTTTTACTATAAATAACCCAATCCCTGTTCCTTTAGTTTTACGTGTGTTTTCGCTACCGCTTCTAAAAAATTTTTGAAAAACAACTAGTTTTTCATTGTCGGATATGCCACAGCCTTGATCTTTTATTTCTAAAACAGGAGTTTGATTTTCTTGTCTTAAAACAATATCAATTTTAATATCATTAAAGGAATATTTAATTGCATTTTCAATAAGATTAATGAAAATAGAAGGTAATAGTTCTTTATCTCCAAAGTAAGTTAGGTTTTCTTCAATACTCAAAGAAATATTTTCTCTCTCTACATATTCACTAAAATAACGTTTAACTGTATTTTCTATTAACTCGCTTAAGTTTAAGTTTTCTTTTTGAATGCTCAAATTATTGTTTTCGATTTGATTGGCCATTAAAACATTGTCTACTAATTTATGTAAGCGACTAGTTTCGTTTAGTGCATTGTTAAGGAGTTCTTTTTGTTTTTCTCTTTCTAAATCATGTTTTAGTAAGGTTTGCAACTGAAGCTTTGTGGCTGCTATGGGTGTTTTTAGTTCGTGCGAAACGCTCAAAATAAAATTACTTTTTTGGTTGGCTAATTCTGTTTCTTGCTTAATCGACTTACGCACTTTATAAATACCAAATAATAAGATGAGTAAAAAAACGGTTCCTTCACCTACTATCATATATACACGAGCCGTTTTCTTTGTTTGTAAATCAGCAATATCTCTTAAAATAATTTTGTCATCGCTTGATGATAAAGCCGCAATGTTTTGCTTTAAAGAAATGATATTATCTGATTGTTTTACTAAAAGTATTTCCCACCATAAAAATTGCAGAACAATATAGCCTACTAAAACAGAAAATATGAAAGCAGTTCTTTTAGACAAAATTTAGCACTAATTATGAAAGACGTGTAAGAAACCTTTTAGTTCTCTTGATAAAATTCCTTTTACCCTTATTTCATTTACCTGACAGACGTAGAAGTAAACACCTTCACTACTTAGTAGTTTTGATTGAATCACTTTTCCATCCCACATAATGGCTGGGTCTGTAGTTTCAAAAACTAAAGTTCCCCAACGGTTATATATTTTTAAATCAATATCTTTTATGAATTTATTTTTGATGGGTTTAAAGAAATCATTCACACCATCACCATTGATTGTAATAACATTAGGTAATTCATATTCTGGGCAATTATCAACGCATAATTTTGCACTTAAAGCACTTTCGTTTCCAAAAGAATCAACAGCGCTAATAGCATAACAACCAGCTATTGAAGTTAAATTATCAAATGCTAAAATTGTATCATTTAATGATTTAATGGAATCAGATAGTATTAAAGGCTCATCTTCGGTTTCGGCAAAATAAAGATTGTATTTAACCACATCGTCACTACATGTATGATTTGGATTATTCCATTTTAAAATAACATTGGGAATTAAACAATCAGATTCTATTGATAATGTAGGGGCACATGGTGGTGTTGTATCTTTAGGTTTTTCGCACAGTTCCTGAGAGAAATTTAATAATGGTCTTAAGATGGTTGGATCAGAATATTGTCCTTTAGCTTGAACTTTGTAGCAATAATCTACTCCATTTACAAGTCCAGTATCTGTATAAGTTACAAATGCAGTACTGTCTCTGAGTGTAAATATAGTTTGTGAAGGAGCTTTTCTGTATATGTAATACAAATAATTTGTCCATGGAGTTTGGTGTTGCCACGTTAAGGTCATTTTATTATCGCTAGGTGTTAAGGACAAAAACACAGATGAAGCCTTTTGTCCGTTACCAACAAATTGTCCATTAGCATAAAACTCGATTTTATAAGTGTGTGCAATTGTTTTAGTATTAAGCGGATTAGCTAAAGTTCCAGTATGATTAAAAGTAGTATCTGCTAATTGGCTAATTGCTTTAAAATAAGTCTCTGTTACCGAGTATACTGTAGAAAAAGTTCCTGTAAAACCATCATGATGTACTAACCTAAATTCATAAGGGCCTGGAATAGCAATTGTATCTAATGCATTGGCTCCTAATAAAGGTTTTATCCATCTCACAAATATGGATCCTGTTGCTATATCTGTAGTTGTAACATCTACATTTACTAAAATAGGTACATCTCGTTTTAACTGAACACATATTTGATTGGATGCATAACTTCTTGCATCATCTGTATACACAGCTTCTACAATATAGCTATAATTAGTCCCCTGAGATAGTCCATTACCATTGTTTGTATCTAAAAAAGTGGTGTCATTTAAACTTGATGTACAACCAATTTTTACATAGCCAGTGTAAGCAGGAACTCCAACTTCGCAAATAGCATGTGTCCAAGGTGTACAGTTTTCTTTCCTATAAACGCAGTATTTTTCTATTTTATTTCCAGAAGATAAATGGCAACTTGGTTTATTCCAAGTAAGTTTAATGTTACTACCTATTGGAACTCCAACAAGGTTCAAAGGTGGTGGAGCTATTACTGTAATATTAAAGGTTTTAAAATCAACTAAGCTTACCGAAGGGTCATTATCTTTTACTTTAATGGTAACTTGATAAGGTGCTTTTCTGATATGAGCACAAGATGTATTCCAAGTAAATAAACCATTTATAGGAGTCAGACCAGAAGGTGAGGAAAATGTTGCAATTGGAGGAGTAACACCAAATGGTCCTCCGTTAGCTTCCATAGTTAAAATATCATTATCAGGATCGGTTGCAGTTATTGTTTTTGTAATAACAGTTCCAGCCAAAATACAAGTATCTGAAATAGGTTTTATAACAGGCTGATTGTTGTTACATGCACCAACATCAACTTGCAAGTCTCTTAAAATATAGCCAATCAAAAAGTAATCGCCATCATCATTTTTTCGCCATTCTTTAATGATCATCGCTAAGTTAAATTCATCTTGCAATTGAGGGGTACACCAAGTTAGTGTACCTGTAATTGCGTTTACGTTGTAAGTACCACCTCCATCAGCAGGGTAAGAATAGCCAGGGCACGTTACTCCGTTATGTCCTCTGCAAGTTGTTAGCTCATAAGAAACACTATCTCCATCCAAATCATAAGCTCCTGGATTATGTAAAAAACACTTTCCTACACAACCATTATCAATTGGAGGGAATGTTAGAATAGGAGAACTATTTTTGCCTGTACCAAAAAATGGAATTACTAAATATGTTTCGATATAAAATACCTGATTAACTGAGTTAGGGATATTATTAACACCAGCATTTCTGTTTGGATCTTCCATGCTCATCAAATAATTTCCTGGTCCTGGATAAGTATGGGTAGTTATATATTCGTTTAATTTAATTTCAGAATTAATTGGAACCCCTTCATGAGCTGGTGCACAGCCTGCAATGGGGCCGTTGCTTCTTAAAACGACAGCTCTGGTTCCATCGCCAAAGTATAAGGTGTCTTCACATCTATCGGCAGGGATTTGTCCGCCAATTACAGATATATTTGTGTAGGTTGTAATTTTAATTTCGTAGGTATATCCATACAACCATTTGTAAGTAATCTCCCCTGCACGATTGTGCGTTGCCTTTGATGTAAGAGCAAATCCCAAACAAAACAAGACTAGAAGATAATATCGAGACTTTAACATGATAATGAGTTTATTGTTTTATAATTTTTTTAGTGATGTTGGTATTGTTATTTCCAGTAATCTTTAAAAAATAAATGCCGCTGCTTACATCTTTTAAACTAAAACTAAAAACGTTCGCTTTTGTTTTAACCCAATCTCTTATTAGTACTTCAACTAATTTACCTGATGCGTCATAGAGTTCAAAACTCAGGTATTCGGGTTTTTCTAAATTTATTTCTACAGTAAATAGTTCTTGAGCAGGATTTGGGAATAATAAAGTGGATGATGAATTGTTTTTAGTTGATTGATTAACATTGGTAATGATGCTAGCGTCAGTTGCTATTTGTGCCACCCATGCGGCATGTTTGTATTTATTTAGTGTATTGATGTTGTATCCGTAATATCCACTCATCCAAACTTCACCTGGTTTATTATATCTTCTTTGCGAGCCAGAATAATCTCCCCAGCGTTCAAGACTTCCTGATAAAACATTAACGTATGATGTGCCATTTTTTATGCGCAAAATATTTGAAAAATTACCAGTAGCATCCGCTCTAATAGCTGATACACCAGGATAAATAGTGTTGGAACTATGATCAAAGGATAGGATAGCGCTGTTATCGGTATTGTTTAATCCAGCATAGGAAATGTTTGGATAAGCAAAATCAAGAGTGTCATTGTTGATGATATAACCTGTTACAGTTGGAGTAGGAGATTGAGGATTATCAATAACCCCATAATAAACTGTAACATGATTATTTGCTGGATTGTTGGTATTGTGTACATACTGTATTTTATTGTTTTCGTAAAATGCACCTAAGTTTCGGGCGTCGTTGGTGGCTAAACTTTGTGTGGTCACAGTTTGTCGGCCGCTCGGAGGAAAGTAATAAGGTTGATTGGTAATTAATGCTTTAGCAGTAACAGTGTTTGTTGGCGCGCCAATTGTATCGGTTACCTCTACTAAAAATACCGTATCGTTTTGCGATGCTAAATTTCTGTTAGAGACAAAGTACATATTAGGCCCATACAACTGGCTTCCACCTTTTGCAGGACATAAATTTCGAATAGCTTTGCCGTTAAATTTAATGTTATGATGTAAATAAGAACCTAAGGGCAATCCGGCATATCCACTATCTTTTTTCATTTGCCAAATAATTGTTTCTACAAAACCTGTTTGCCACGAACTATCGTTGTATAATAAGTTGATACTTAAAAACAACTCTTTTTCGGTCATTGATATCATTGGATAATCTGACCAAAGATTATTGTTTAAAGGATTGCCTGGCAACGTATATAAGTTCCAATTACCGTTTGGGTCATTAGTTTGTGAGAAGCCAACAATTATTTTACTTGTAGAATCTACAAATCCCACTGGGCAGATTAATACAAATTTATCGGCTTTAGGGTCATACATCACCTTAGGATCAAATTCCTGATGTTTATTATTTACAGGGCTCGTAAATGCAGCAAGTGATTTTACTGGAGAAGCCACTGATGTTTTAGTATCGTAAATTAAAATATTAGTGTTTGTTACAGACACAATAACTCCAGAGTCTGAAATAGCAATATCGTTATCGGTTGGGGTACTATTACTGTACGGATTTCCAAACAAGCTAGTACCTAAAGCTAAACTAGGTAAAGTTGTTTGAACTATTTGAGCACTTTTACTTTTGTTAGTAGTTTCTGGGTAGTTGTAATGTACTATTTTGCCCGAACCAGGTTTAGGCATTTCTTTTACTAAGAAAGTTGGGCTAAAATCTTGATTAATGTTTGCAAAGTTTACAGTTGCTTTTTTGGTGTGACTAATATATTGACGAGAACTTTTTGTTTGAGAATAAACAGAAGTAATCGCTAGAATAATAGCACAAATACAAACTTTGAATTTCATTTTTCAATCAATTAAAAACAGTAAATAAAGATAGTGAAAATATTTAAAAAGGCCTGTTAAAATTCAGTTTTTGCAAGTAAACATAATTTGGATTAAAAAGTCAAATTTTCCACTGTATTTATTTCATAATTATTTTGTTACCACATCGTTTTAGCATCACTATTAGTAGTAATTTTACATTCTTTAACAACCTATTTTAAATGAGCTCTCATAGTCATGGTCATGCCAGTAAAGTTACATTAGCTGGTTTAATTGTTACCCTTGGTATTATTTATGGAGATATTGGTACTTCTCCGCTTTATGTAATGAGTGCTATTGTGGGGAAAGACGCGATTAACGCTGATATTGTAAAAGGAGGAATTTCATGTATTTTTTGGACACTTACTTTACAAACCACTATTAAATATGTGATTTTAACGTTGCGAGCAGACAATAAGGGAGAGGGCGGAATTTTTTCATTATTCACTTTAGTGAAGCGCACAAAATTTAAATGGCTTATTGTTCCAGCTATTATAGGTGGTAGTGCTTTGTTAGCAGATGGTATTATAACACCTCCTATTTCTGTATCTTCTGCAGTAGAAGGGTTAAAGGTTTACAATTCTGAATTAAACACAGTACCTATTGTTATTGGGATTTTATTTGTCTTATTTTTTATACAACAATTTGGAACAAGCTTTATTGGTAAGTTTTTTGGGCCATTAATGATGCTATGGTTTTTAATGTTAGGTATTTTAGGGGTTTATCAAATGACGAATGATTGGGGGATCTTAAGCTCGTTAAACCCTTATTATGCGTACAATTTATTACAAACACATCCTTCTGGTTACTTAATATTAGGCGCTGTTTTTTTATGTACTACAGGAGCAGAAGCTTTATATTCGGATTTAGGACATTGCGGTAAAGAAAACATTCGTATTTCGTGGATTTTTGTTAAAACAATGTTGGTGTTAAACTATTTTGGACAAGGTGCTTGGTTAATTGCTCATCAAGGCCAAACACTAAGCTCATTTAAATCTAGTAATCCATTTTATGCCATTATGCCCGAAAGCTTTTTACCTTATGGTATTGTGATTGCAACTGTTGCAGCTGTTATTGCATCACAGGCATTAATCAGTGGTTCGTTTAGTTTAATTAATGAGGCAATGCGATTAAACTTGTGGCCAAAAGCAAGAGTTAAATATCCATCTGAATTAAAAGGACAACTTTATATACCATCAATAAACTGGTTGCTATTAGCTGGTTGTATAGGAGTTGTATTATATTTCCGTGAGTCTATTAACATGGAAGCAGCGTATGGTTTAGCTATTGTATTATGTATGTTGATGACAACAACTTTGTTGAATTTTTACATGCACATGAAACGCTATAACCAATTTTTTATCTATTTTATTATTACAGTGTATTTAATCATTGAGTTTTCTTTTATGGCAGCTAACTTGAGTAAATTTACTCACGGAGGCTGGATTACGTTATTAATTGCTTCTGTTTTAATGTCGGTAATGGCTGTTTGGTTTTTAGCTAAAAAGATTCGTAACCGATATACAGATGTTGTTAAACTAGCCGATCATCAGCAAAAGTTGGTGGATTTAAGTAATGATGACTCTATACCTAAATACGCTACCCATTTAGTGTATATGACTGGGGCAAACAATCCAGAAGAAATTGAGTCAAAGGTTATTTATTCAATTTTACAAAAGCGCCCTAAACGTGCAGATATTTATTGGTTTGTGCATGTAGATGTAATGGATGAGCCTTACCGTATGGATTATAAAGTAACGCATGTTGCCGCTGATGATATCATTCGTGTAGATTTTAGATTAGGATTTAGAGTAGCACCACGCGTTAATTTAATGTTTAGAAAAGTAGTAGAAGATTTAGTGAAAAATAAAGAAGTAGATATTACTAGTCGCTACGAATCATTAAACAAAAACAATATTATTGGTGACTTTAAATTTGTTGTAATCGAGAAGTTCTTGTCATACGAAAATGAATTACCTCTTTTCGAAAAAATCATTTTAAATGCTTATTTCTTCTTAAAGCGTTTCAGCTTAAGTGAAGCTAAGGCTTTTGGTTTAGATAGTAGTTCGGTGAAAATTGAAAAATTCCCAATGATTATCAATCCGCCAAAAGATTGCAATTTACATCGTATCAATTAAAGTTTAATAAAAACTTAGTGCCAACGAAATAGTGTGTGTGACTTTATTGGCATCATTAATTTGATTTTGAGCAGTAGATGAAATGCCATAGGTGATTTCCTGTAAAAAATTAGTACCATGAAATTCATAATTAGTGGCGTAACCAATTATGAATCCTAAATTAAACTCATTCTGAAATCCTTTGTGTAAATAGCCTTTGTCAAATTTTTTAAAATTTATTTTTGGTCCAATAATTAAATAGGGTTGCTTACTGGTTAAGTAACAACTCATATCTCTGGCAATGCCAATAACACCATTTTCATTCGCTTTTGATAAAGCGAGAGCAAAGGCATGTGATACGCTAAAATCAAAACAAGTTGAATAGATTGATTTTTTTTGTTTTAAGCAGCTGTTAGAAAAATTACATTCAAATTTCGGTTTAAATACAACGCCTTCGTTAAGGGGCATCCATAAAAACATACCTAATCCAAAGCCATATTGTATTTCGGCAATAGTTGATTTTGATTCGTTTTGATTTTTTTCTTGATGGATTGGATTGTTATGGTTTTGTTTTAAACAAAGACTACTGTAGATTGAATGCGTTAATCCAAATTGAAAATCAGGAAAAGGTCCACCATCAACCTGACTAAACAGATTACTACAAACAAATACGGGGAGTATATAGTTTTTAACCTTCATCTGCGCTGATAACGCAGATGTTAAAAAAAGTTACAAAAATAAATTACTGTTTAATTAACTCCTCCCAAAACTCAGCACCACGGCGTGTATGAGGGATAACGATAGTGCCACCTACAATATTAGCTACTGCAAAAATTTCGTAGATTTCTTCAGTAGTGCAGCCTTGTTGATGACATTTTTCTAAATGGTATTTAATACAATCGTCGCATCGCAAAACCATACTTGCAACTAAGCCAAGCATTTCTTTTGTTTTAACATTTAAAGCACCTTCGGAATAAGTTTGTGTATCTAAATTAAATAAACGCTTAATTACTAAGTTGTCTTTACCTAAAATAACTTCGTTCATTTTAGCACGATAGTCATTGAATTCCTTAACTTGATTTGACATATTAATCTAATTTATTTTTCTTAACAACGTAAGCACTTACAAAAATACTTACCTCATATAATAAATACATAGGGATGGCAACCACCATTTGAGAAGTAACATCAGGAGATGGTGTAATAATAGCTGCGGCAATTAAAATAATAACAACAGCATACTTACGGTATTTACGCATAAACTCAGGAGTTAAAAGCCCTAAGCGAGATAAGAAATAAACTAAAATTGGTAATTCAAACACCAATCCTGATACTAATACCATTGTTGAGATTAAAGAGATATAATCATCTAACGTATTGTTGGTTTGCACAATGCCACTATCGGATAATTGATAATTGATTAGGAAATTGTACGACATTGGGAATAATAAAAAATACCCAAAGAAAATTCCTATTAAAAACAAAATGGAAGCAACAATCACAAACCATTTTGCAGGACGAGACTCTGAAGACTTTAAAGCAGGTTTAATGAATTTCCATAATTCATATAATACGTAAGGAAAGGCACAAATTATACCGCCAAGTAAAGCAATCCACATGTGTGTGAAAAATTGCTCAGAAGCAGATAGTGTTTGTAAATGAGGATTCTTAATGGTCATGCACATCACATCGCCTGCACCAATTTTATATCCTAAAGAACAAAGCGCTCTGTATGAAATAAAATCTTGTTTTAATGGCCCAAAGATAACAGTGTCAAATAAAAAATTGTTGAAACAGAATAAGGCTACCGCAAATACAAAAATGGCAATAGCACTACGAACCAAATGCCATCTTAATGCATCTAAGTGTTGCATAAAAGACATTTGCATTGACATTTCTTCTTGATTGTTATCTGCCATAATAGGGGGCAAATTTAAGGAATATTATTGATGTGTTTTAAAAAAATATAGGATGCTAAAATCACCTTTTTGAGTCTAAATTCTAATACCAACTATTAAGATGTCATCCACCTGATCAAGTTTTCCTTGCCAATCAGTAATAGTCTTATTTAATGCAGTGCATTGCTCTGATACTGGTAATTTTGCTATAGAAGTTAACAATTCTTGTAATTGTTTGTATTTGAATTTTTTTCCTTTTGGTCCTCCAAATTGGTCGGCGTAACCATCGGAGAATAAGTAAATCATTTCTCCTTTTTCAACACTTACAGTTTTTAAATTAAATGGCGTGATTTCTTCTTTAAATTTTCCTATGGGTTGTTTGTCTGCAGAAATCTGTGATAGTTGCCATGGCTCCTCCCATAAATCTGTTTTTATAGCTGGCTGACTAACTATCCAAACTGGATTGTTTGCAGTGGCAATATGTAGTTTCATCGTATCATAATCAAAAACACATAAAACACCATCCATTCCATCATTTACTTCGTAATCGCTTTTCGAAAAAGTTTCCTGCATCAGCTCATTAACTTTATCAAATATTAAGGCAGGATTAGATAATTTAAATTCTTTAATAGCTCTGTTTAAAGCATTACAGGCAACAATACTTACCATTGCTCCTGGTACACCGTGGCCTGTGCAGTCGCAAACAGCTAATACAGGTTTATTGTTAATTGATTCTGTCCAGTAAAAATCGCCAGCAACAACATCTTTTGGCTTGTATAACACAAAATTTTCAGGAAATAAATAATTCATTGCCTTTGCAGATGGTAACATACTACCTTGAATGTATTTGGCGTAATGAATAGAATCCATCACGTCTTTATTTTTTATTTCAATAATTTCTTTTTGACTTTCTACTTCAATTTTTTGTTTTTGAATGAGTGCAAATAATTTTTTAGTTTTACTGTTATAGTAGAAAAGAAAAACGAATGCGATAACCACAATTGCTAGACCAGCAACTAACATGAGTGTATTGTTTTTAGAGGAAGCTAAAGCCACTTTTTCTTTTTCAAGAGATAAACTTTGTTCGGCAATAATTTTCTCTTTTTCGGTGAGTTGAAGTTTATGTTCAACATCATTAATGCTTTTTATTTTTTCAATATTAAAAATAGAATCTTGTATTTTTTTGTATTGCTTTAGTGATATAAAGGCATTTTTATAGTCTTGTTCTGTTTCATACAAGTCTGTCATTCCTTTTAAGGCATCTGATTCTTCTACCATCAAATGACTTTGTTTTGCTAAATCTAAAGCTTGAAAATAGTAGCTTTTAGCCTCAGGAATGTTTTTTTGTTTTTGAAAGCTTTCTGCTAAATGTGTTAATCCAGTAATTTCACTGTCTAGCATTTTGTATTGATTAGCAATTAAAACAGCTTTTTTATAATGCTTAATCGCTTCTGTTAATTGATTAAGATTGAAATAAATATTTCCGTAATAAATTTCTACATAAAAATTACCACCACCATCTTTTAAATTAAGTTTTGCTCTTTGATCTAAAACATTAAGTGCCTGAATATATTTTTCATTATCAATATATGCGTTAGCTATGTTTAAATAAACATTTGATAGACCTTCTTTGTCATTTAGTTTAGTATATATTTCTTCTGCTTTTTCTAGGTGTTCTATTCTTTCTTTATCTTTATTTAGCTTTCCAAGAGCAATAGATTTTAAAGAATAAGCTTTCGCTAATCCTTTTAATTCATTGTTTTTTTCGAATAGAAAAATGGCTTTGTTTAATTTTTCAATAGTAGTTTTTAAGTCGCCTTTTAGTAATATATAGCGAGATTCGCAATGAAGCGAATAAGCTAATTGAACTTCTAAATTATATTTTTTACTTAATTTTTCCGCTTCTTCACAATATCCAATAGATGAATCTGGAATAGAATTATAAATGCTTCTAGCAATATCTACTAATAATGCAGCTCGTTTTTCGGGAATATTTGTAGTTTTTAGTAATGTTTTTAAGCTATCAAATTTTTGCTGTTGGGATAAACAATCTTTACTTGCAAAAAAGATAAGCGCAATAATGACTATGAAATTATTTTTAAAACAGAACCAATTCATCAAGGCTAAAATAGTCATTTATTTGATAAATCTGCCTTAGTTTCTGCTTTTTAAAACATTAATAATATCATTTAACGTAAAGTTTTTAGCTTGCAATAAAATTAGGTAGTGAAATAATAAGTCGGCAGCTTCTCCTTTAAATAAATCATCATTATTATCTTTAGCTTCAATCACAACCTCTACAGCTTCTTCTCCTACCTTTTGAGCAATTTTATTAATGCCTTTTGCAAATAAGGAGGCTGTGTAAGATTTATCTGTTGGGTTATTTTTTCTATCTCTGATTATCGTTTCTAATTCTGTTAAAAAGTTAAGAGATACATTTTTTTCGTTAAAACAAGTGTCGGCGCCAGTGTGACAAGTTGGTCCAACAGGAGTAGCTTTAATTAAAATAGTATCGTTGTCACAATCAATTAAAAGCGAATTGACATCTAAGAAATTACCACTCTCTTCTCCTTTAGTCCATAATCTATTTTTGGAGCGTGAGAAAAAAGTAACGCGTTTTTCTTGTTGTGTTTTATCAAAGGCTTCTTGATTCATGTAACCAAGCATTAATACCACATTTGTGATATTATCTTGTATGATTACTGGAATTAATCCGTCGGGTGATTTTGTAAAATCTGGGTTCATAATCTAACGTCTATTTTGTGTTCTTTTAAATATGTTTTTAGTTGAGGTATGGCAATTTCTTTATAGTGAAAAACACTGGCAGCTAATGCAGCATCAGCTTTGCCGTTTTCAAAGATATCTTTAAAATGTTTCATTTTTCCTGCTCCGCCGCTTGCAATTACTGGCACATTAACTGTTTCAGAAATTTGCTTGATAATATCAATGGCAAAACCATCTTTTGTGCCATCATTATTCATGGAGGTTAATAGTATTTCTCCTGCACCCAATGAAACAGCCTGCTTTGCCCAATCAATCGTTTTTAAATCGGTTTTTACTCTTCCACCATTCAGATAAACATACCACTCATTGTCTTCAAATTTAGTATCTATTGCTAATACCACGCACTGACTCCCAAATTGATTGGCTAGTTCTTTTATCAGTTGAGGGTTTTTAACAGCGGACGTATTGACAGATATTTTATCTGCTCCAGAATTTAATAAGATAGATACATCTTCAACAGAACTGATTCCACCACCAACTGTAAAGGGAATATTGATATGTTTAGCAATTCTAGTAACCAGTTCCGACAAGGTTTTTCGTTTTTCATTAGTGGCTGTAATGTCTAAAAACACTAATTCGTCCGCTCCTTGTTTGGCATACTCTATAGCTAATTCAACTGGATCCCCAGCATCTTTAATGTTTTCAAAGTTGATGCCCTTTACAGTTCGACCATCTTTAATATCAAGACAAGGAATTATTCTTTTTGTAATCATTTTAAAAATGTTTTTAGTTCATTCATAGTAATTCTTCCTTCATAAATCGCTTTCCCAACTATTGCAGAAGAACAACCAATATTTTTTAATTCTACTAAATCATCTAGTTTAGATACTCCACCGCTAGCTGTTAAATTAAGAGATGGAAATTTTGAAAGCATGTTTTTGTATAAATCAACAGAAGGACCTTGTAATAAACCATCTTTCGAAATGTCCGTGCAAAATACGTGCTTAACACCTTTCTTTAAATTTTCTTCAATGAAATCATAGATGGAAACATTGGTTGTTTCTAGCCAACCACTAACTGCTATTTTTTCATTTTTCACATCAGCACCTAAAAATATTTTTTCAGCGCCGTATTTTTTCACCCACGAAAAAAACAGTTCTTTATTTTTAACAGCTATACTCCCAATCGTTGCTAAATCGGCCCCATAATTAAATACTGTTTCAATGTCGTCATCTGTTTTAATGCCACCACCAAAGTCAATTGATAGTTTTGTTTTGCTCGCGATTTTTTCTAGCACTTTGTAGTTTACCACTTTGCCAAGTTTAGCGCCATCTAAATCTACTAAGTGTAAACGTGTAACCCCAATGCTTTCAAATTCTTGCGCAACTTCTAATGGACTTTCATTATAAATGGTTTTTTGCGCATAATCGCCTTGCGTTAATCGCACACATTTGCCATCTATAATATCTATTGCTGGAATGATCTCAAACGACGAATTCCGATTGACGAATTTCGAGCGACGAATTTCTATTTCAGAATTTTGATTCTCAATATTTTCTTTGTTCATATTTTCTATTTCTTAAATTACACTTACTACTTCATTTTTCAAAACTCATACTTCCCACATCGTATTTCGTAACTCCTACTTCGCAATTCGAATAAAGTTTTCTAATAGTTGTTGCCCAGCATCACTCGATTTTTCAGGATGAAATTGAGCAGCGTAAAAATTATTTTTTTGTAAAGAAGAACTGTATTCTATTCCGTAATTTGTTTTAGCGATTGTATATTCACTAACTTCCGCATAGTAACTATGAACAAAGTACATGTATTCATTTTCTTTAATGCCTTGATATAAATTCGTTTTTAATTCATAGATATTATTCCATCCAATTTGAGGCACTTTTACATCCCCCACCCTTTGGGCACCCCCTTCAAAGGGGGAAAGAAACCGCTTTACCTTATTATCAAAAATCCCCAAGCAATTTGTGTTTCCTTCTTCCGAGTATTTGCACATCAACTGCATGCCTAAGCATATGCCTAACACTGGTTGTTTTAAATTTATAATTAGTTCATCTAAGTTTTTTGATTTTAAAAATTGCATTGCAGAACTCGCTTCGCCCACACCAGGAAAGATAACTTTATCAGCTGATGTTAAAACTTCCTTATCATCTGTTACAGTAGCATTCACTCCAATACGTTCTAATGCAAACATTACTGATTGCACATTTCCTGCGTTATATTTTACGATTGATACTTTCATTATAAAACCCCTTTAGTACTTGGTAAACTCATGTTGTTAGCGTCTCTTTTTACTGATATTTTAATAGCTTTTGCAAAGGCCTTAAAAATAGATTCTATTTTGTGGTGTTCATTTTGTCCTTCTACTTTAATATTTAAGTTACATTTAGATGCATCGCTGAATGACTTGAAGAAGTGATAAAACATTTCTGTTGGCATATCTCCAATTTTTTCTCGTTTAAATTCTGCTTGCCATTCAATCCAGTTTCTGCCACCAAAATCAAGGGCTACCTGAGCTAAACAATCGTCCATTGGTAAACAAAAACCATATCTTTCAATGCCTCTTTTATCTCCTAATGCTTTTGCAAACGCTTCTCCTAATGTGATGGCGGTGTCTTCAATAGTGTGGTGTTCGTCAATATGTAAATCACCTTTAGCATTAATAGCTAAATCAATATTCCCGTGTTTAGCTATTTGTTCTAACATGTGATCGAAGAATGCTAAACCTGTTTTAATATCTGCTTTTCCGCTACCATCTAAATTAATGGCAATTGTAATATCTGTTTCTTTTGTAGTTCGAGTGTGGGTAATATTTCTTTCTGGTAATTTTAAGTAATTATAAATCTCTTCCCATGTTTCAACAATTTTACTTATCTCGTTTTCAAAACCTGTTTCTTTATCATAGTTTTTAATGAAGATGGATTTACTGCCTAAATTTTTTGCCAATTTTACATCAGTTAATCTGTCACCTATAACGAATGAATTTGCCAAATCATAATCGCCGTTTAAGTATTTAGTTAGCATACCAGTATTTGGTTTGCGCGTTGGCTGATTATCTTTTTCAAATGTTCTATCAATGCATTGGTCTTCAAATGTAATACCTTCATTGGCTAATGTATCAACCATTAAATTATGCACCGGCCAAAACGTATTTTCCGGAAATGATTCAGTGCCTAGTCCGTCCTGATTGGTTACCATTACTAATTCATAATCCAACTCACGTGCAATTTTTCCAAGCCAAGTAATGACGCCAGGTAAAAATTTAAATTTCTCAAAACTATCAATTTGAAAATCGGTGGGTGGTTCCCAAATCAAAGTCCCGTCTCTATCTATAAATAATACTTTTTGCATCTTAGTTATATTGTTTTAATAAGGTGATTAATTGTTTGTTTTCTTTTTCTGTTCCGAGACTAATTCTGATCCGATTTTCACAATTTAGTAAGCTTGAGCGGTTGCTGATTAAAATGTTTCTTTCTAATAGATAGCTACATATTTTATTGGCATTAGTCACTTCAATTAATAAAAAGTTTGCGTCACTTTCTGTTATGGTTTTGACGAATGACAATTGTAGTAATTCGTTTTCTAAATATGTTTTTTGTTTTAAAATGTATTCTACTAATGTATCTTTTACAGACGATTTTTTCAAGGCACTTAATATCAATTCTTGTGAATTGCTGTTAATATTGAACGGAGGCCTAACCTTATTTAAAATTTCAATAATCGAGGCATCTGAGTATGCTACTCCAACACGCAAGGCCGCTAGGCCCCACGCTTTTGAAAAGGTTTGTAGGACAATGATATTTGAATATTCATTAATAATGTCAATTGCAGATTGTTTTTCTGAAAAATCAATATAAGCTTCATCAACTATAACAATACCATTAAAATTTGAGGCTATGGTTCTGAGTTGTTCAATTGAAATGCTTGTTCCCGTTGGATTATTTGGCGAACAAATAAAAACTAGTTTGGTATTTGCTGCAATCGTTTTTAAAATTAATTTTTCATCAAATAGAAAACTTTCTTTTGTTAATGGCGCATTTAATACTTCTACATTATTTAATTGAGCATATACCTTAAACATACCAAATGTTGGTTCGCACACTAAGATGTTATCCTGTTTGGGTTCACAAAAACAACGTATTAATAAATCAATGAGTTCATCACTTCCATTTCCAACAGCAACCTGATTTGATTTTAAATTTTTGTAAGTTGCAATAGCTTCTTTTAATTTACTTTGAGAAGATGACGGATAACGCTCATAACCCAATCCAAGAGGAGAACCCAAATTGTTTTCGCAGTTGTCTAAAAAGATAGCTTCGTTGTTATCTAAATAATCATCTCTCCAAACTTTATAAGATTGTAGCGATTTGATATTTTCTCTAAGTATTGAATTTAAATTAAACATGATTTATAAATTATTTTTTAATCTTACAGTTACAGCATTTTTGTGAGCTTGCAAACCTTCTGCCTCTGCCATTAATTCAATAGCCGGACCGATATTATTTATTCCTTCTTTAGTTAGTTTTTGATAAGTAATTTTCTTCACGAAACTATCTAACGAAACACCACTGTACGCTTTTGCGTAACCATTGGTTGGTAAGGTATGATTAGTTCCTGATGCATAATCACCGGCACTTTCGCATGAATAGTTTCCTAAAAATACAGAACCAGCATTTACAACTTGCTCTGCTAGCTGCTCATCATTTGCGCATGCAATAATTAAGTGCTCTGGAGCATATTCATTTAATAAGTCGATAGCCTCTGTATTTGTTTTTACTAAAATTGTCTTGCTGTTTTCTAATGCTTTTGAAGCTAAATCTTTTCTCGGTAAAACTGCTAGCTGTTTTTCTAGTTCTGTTTGAATGTTTTGTATGATAGTTTCATTTGTGGAAACTAAAATTACTTGAGAATCTGACCCGTGCTCTGCTTGTGATAATAAATCAGCTGCTACAAATTCAGGAACGCAAGTTTCATCAACTAGCACTGCAACTTCAGATGGCCCCGCAGGCATATCAATAGCAACTCCCTGTTTATTGATGAGTTGTTTAGCACAAGTTACGTATTGATTACCCGGTCCGAATATCTTATATACTTGTGGAATAACTTCTGTACCATATGCCATGGCTCCTACAGCTTGCACACCTCCAACTTTAAAAACTTTTGAAATGCCTATTAATTTTGCTGCATACAAAATGGCTGGGTTAATATTTCCATTTTTATCAGGTGGTGTACATAAAATAATTTCTTCGCATCCTGCTAATTTTGCAGGTATTCCTAACATTAGTATAGTTGAAAATAATGGTGCGGTTCCACCAGGAATATACAATCCCACTTTTTGTATGGCAATTGCTTTTCTCCAACATTTTACCCCAGGCATTGTTTCTATGACTTGAGTGTTTTCTTTTTGAGCTGAGTGAAATGTTTCAATATTCTTTTTTGCTAATTGAATCGCTTGTTTTAACTCTGTTGTAATCGATTTTTCTGCTGCCGCAAATTCATCATTGCTAACCAAAATATTTTCTAAATCAACTTTATCAAACTGAAGTGTATATTTCTTTACAGCTAATTGACCATTGGTTTTAATATCAGATAAAACATTTTGTACTGTTGTTTCTAATGAGGTATTATCAATGGAAGGACGTTTTAAAATATCTTTCCAGGTTTCTTTTGTAGGGTATTTAATGAGTTCCATTATAATATCATTTTTTCGATTGGTACAACTAATATTCCTTGTGCGCCTTCGGCTTTCAGTTTTTCAATAATTTCCCAAAACTGATTTTCTTCCACAACAGAGTGAACAGAACTCCAGCCTTTATTAGCTAATGGCAAAATTGTAGGACTTTTCATGCCAGGTAATATTTTGCAGATGGCTTCTAATTTATTATTTGGAGCGTTTAATAAAATGTATTTAGTATTTTTTGCTTTTCTAACGGCATTCATTCTAAATAACAATTTATCTAAAATTGTTTGCTGTTCTTTTTCTAGTTTTTTATTAGCAACTAATACCGCTTCTGATTTTAAGATAACTTCCACTTCTTTTAATCCATTTGTAAATAAGGTGCTTCCAGAACTCACCAAATCACAAATTGCATCTGCTAGTCCTATGCTTGGAGCAATTTCCACAGAGCCACTAATTTCGTGAATCTCTGCTTTTACTTTTTGTGATTTTAAGTATTTCGATAAAATGGTAGAGTAGGTAGTAGCAATGCGTTTCCCGTTTAAATCTTTAATGGATTTATAATTTTGTTCTTTTGGTATTGCTAATGATAAACGGCACTTCCCAAAACCTAGTTTGTCAACTAATTTTAAACTTTTGTTTTTTTCTAGTAATACATTCTCTCCAACAATGCCAATGTCAGCAACACCGTCTTCAACGTATTGAGGAATATCATCATCTCTCAAAAAGAAAACTTCTATAGGAAAATTGGAAGCTTCTGTTTTTAATTTATTTAACCCGTTATCGATATCGATGCCGCACTCTTTTAAAAGCTTTAAGGAGTTTTCACTTAAACGTCCTGATTTTTGTATGGCTATTTTTAATTTATTTTTCATGTTTTGTATTTGATATTGTTTTTGAATTATTGGAAAATAAAAAAGGCTTACCAATCGGTAAGCCTTTAGAGGGTATAAATACTTTATATTTGAAATCAAATTATAGCATCAACACTCCCACTTACCAGCGCGGTATCAGAATGATGATGATGTATTTGATTAAAATTTTTCATTTTTGATGTGACAAATGTAAATTAAAAAAATTATACAAAGCAACTATTTTTGAAATTATTTTTAGTTTCCCCTATTTTAAAGGCTTTTCATAACATTATAATAATCGATTTAAGATTTCTCCAAATCTGTAAATGTCCTCAAATGAATTATACATTGGTACAGGTGCACAACGAATCACGTTAGGCTCTCTCCAGTCAGGAATAACACCATTTTCAATTAATTTATTGTATAATGCTTTTCCTTGTCCATGAGCTACAATACTTATTTGACAACCTCTGTTTGCTTTTGGAGTAATGATTTCTAAGCAATTATTTTTTTGCTTATTAATTTCTCCAACAATAAATTCTAAATACTCAGTTAACACTTTACTTTTCTCATTCAATTTATCCATGCCTACTTCATCAAACATATCTAAAGATGCTTTGTAGGCTGCCATTGATAAAATAGGAGCATTACTCAATTGCCAACGTTCAACCGATTGAATAGGAACAAATTCTCTATCCATTTTAAAACGTGTTGCTTTATCATGTCCCCACCATCCTGCAAATAAAGGCATGTCTGTGTTCTTGTGATGTTTTTCGTGAACAAAAGCACCTGCAACACATCCAGGCCCTCCATTTAAATATTTGTAAGAACACCATGCTGCAAAGTCAACATTCCAATCATGTAATTGTAATTTTAAATTACCAGCACCGTGAGCTAAATCAAATCCAACAATAGCACCAACTTTATGTCCCGCTTCAACAATGGCTTTCATGTCAAACACTTGTCCACTAAAGTAATTTACTCCACCAATCATAATTAAGGCTAATGAATCTTTGTTTTCTTCAATCGCTTTATAAATATCTTCATGACGCACCTCATATTCTCCTTCACGTGGAGCAATTTCAATTAAGGCATCGTCAATATTGTATCCATGAAATTTTACTTGTGATTGTAAAGCATATTGATCACTAGGAAATGCTTTTGCTTCGCATAATATTTTATAACGTTGTTTTGTTGGGCGGTAAAAAGACACCATTAATAAATGTAAATTCACTGTTAACTGATTCATCACAACCACTTCGCTTGGTAATGCCCCAACAATTTTAGCTGTTTTATCAGTTAAAATTTCGTGATAGCTCATCCAAGGGTTTTTAGCTAAAAAGTGCCCTTCTACACCATAAGTAGCCCAGTCGTTTAATTCTTGTTGTAAATAATCTTTGGTAGTTTTTGGTTGTAAGCCTAAAGAGTTACCTGTAAAGTAAACCATATCATGTCCTTCGTGTTGAGGAATATGAAATTTACTTCTATATGAGTGTAATGAATCTTGAGCATCTAATTGCTTTGCAAATTCAAGCGTGTTTGAAAAAATTGTCATAAATGTAATGTGATAAAAACAGGTTAAATTTAATAATAAATTATAATCTTTATCTTTGAAATAGTGTCTTTGTCAAATAACATACAATTACTGAGAAAACTCACATTTAAAAAGCTCATAAATGCTTTTAAAGTTTGGGTAAGCTACCACATATCTAAAAACACAAAAAAAACAAGTTCATTGGGCTTGCCTATAAGTATGGCGATTGAACCCACTACAAGTTGCAATTTACGTTGCCCTGAATGCCCCAGTGGTTTACGACAATTCACAAGGCCAATTGGAATGTTGGAGCCAACTTTTTTCAAAAAGACCATTGATGAAATTTATAAAGAATTAATTTATTTGACTTTTTATTTTCAAGGAGAACCGTATTTAAATCCTAATTTTCTGGATATGGTAAAATATGCATCAGATAAAGGAATTTACACCTCTACTTCTACAAATGCTCATTACCTTAATAAAGAACAAGCAAAAAAAACGGTAGAAAGTAAATTGGATCGTTTAATAATTTCAATTGACGGTACAACTCAAGAAACCTATGAGCACTATAGAATAGGCGGAACTTTACAAAAAGTGATTGATGGGACTAAAAACATCATTGAGGCAAAGAAAGATTTAAATTCTAAAACACCTCACATTGTGTTTCAATTTTTGGTAGTAAAACCGAATGAACATCAGTTGGAAGATGTTAAAAAATTAGCAGCCGAATTAGGGGTGAATGAAGTTGTATTTAAAACGGCTCAGGTATATGATTTTGAAAATGGAAATCCATTGATTCCAGAAAATGTTAAGTATAGTCGTTATAAAAAGAATAGTGATGGAACGTATTCTATTAAGAATAAACTCCTAAATCAATGTTGGCGTATGTGGAGCAGTTGTGTGGTAACGTGGGATGGAATTGTTGTACCTTGTTGTTTTGATAAAGACGCTAAACACCAATTAGGAGATTTAAAAAAACAGAGTTTTCCTGAACTTTGGAAATCAGCTAAGTATCAATATTTCAGGCAATCTATTTTAAAATCACGTCAAGAGATAGATATTTGTAGAAACTGCAGTGAAGGCACCAAAGTTTGGGCTTAAAGAATATCAGCAACGGTAAAAGTACTTCCGCCCACAAATATTAAATCAGCTGCTTTAGCTTGTTTTTTTGCTTTGTTTAAGGCTTCTTCAACAGTTTTAAATGTTTTGCCTTTTAATCCAATTTTTTCAGCCTGAACACTTAGTTCTTTTTCGTCTAAGGCTCTTGGTATTGTTGCCTTACAGAAATAATAAGTGGCATCTTTTGGAAGTAGTTTTAATATTTTAGTAATGTCTTTATCATTTACAACACCTAAAACAAAATGTAAGGTTTTGTATTGATAACGTTTCAAATTTTCTAACACTTCTTTAATACCGTCTTCATTATGTCCAGTATCAGCAATTACAAGTGGTTTGTCTTGAATAATTTGCCATCGGCCTTGTAATCCAGTTAGTTTTTGAACTTGACTTAAAGCTAAATAAACATTCTCGTCCTCTATTAAAAATCCTTTTTGTTTTAAAATTTCAGCCGTATTTAAAACACCCATCACATTTTTTAATTGATAGTTGCCCAATAAATCTAGTTGATAGGTGTGCTTAGTGTTTGTTTTTTTATGAAGTATTTCTGTAACTAATAAATTATTTTGATGTTGGTATGAAATGACTTTATAGTTTTTATCGGCAAACTCAATAGGTGCTTTTAATTCTTTGGCTGTGTTGTTAAATACAGAAATAACCTCTAATTGGGTTTGACTGACCGTGACAGGAATTTTTGATTTTATAATTCCAGCTTTCTCAGTGGCAATTTTAGGTAAAGTATCGCCTAGTAAGTTGATGTGGTCAAAGCCGATATTTGTTATTAACGATGCTACTGGAGTAACAACATTTGTCGAATCTAAACGCCCGCCTAATCCTACTTCTAACACAACCACATCAACTTCTTGTTGAGCAAAATAATGAAATGCTAATCCTACTGTCCATTCAAAAAAAGAAGGTTCAATTTTTTCGAAAACAGTTTTGTAATCTTCAACAAATTTCACAACATCTGCTTTTGAAATCATTTTTCCATTGATTTTTATTCGTTCTCTAAAATCAACTAAGTGTGGCGAAGTGTACAAACCCGTTTTATATCCAGCTTGTTGTAAAATGGCAGCTAACATGTGCGACGACGAACCCTTTCCATTTGTTCCAGCAACGTGCACATATTTTAATTTTTTCTCAGGATTACCTAATGCATTACATATAGCAATGGTATTATCTAAATTAGCTTTGTAAGCCGCTGCACCAACACGTTGATACATGGGTAATTTTGAAAATAAATAATCTAAGGTTTGAGGATAAGTCATGCCTTATGTTGTTTTAAAGGATTATGACTTTGAATATAAAACATAGTTTAGAAGCTGAAAATGATTGTAATTGTTCCCTTTTGTTCTTCAAACTCCCCACTTACGTTAAATGTGGTAGCAAGTGCTGCTTGGCGTGCTTTTGCTTTTAGCATAGGACTACTAGTAGTTGTACCTCGGCCATTAGGATCAGCTTTAATCACTTTGCCGTTTTTATCTACTGTAATTTCTACTACAACCTTTCCTTCTTCTTTTGTATCTTTTGATAAAGGTGGAGGAGAGATTACCGCTCTTCCTGCTAAACTAAATCCGTATCCTCCATTTCCAGGGCCCTTACCTGGTCCTTTTCCTGGTCCATCACCTCCACCATCTCCGCCTCCAGTTCCGCCATTTCCATGTGTATTTGGATTACCATCTGGGCGTCCATCATTTCCTTCATGTCCGCTATTACCATCTCCACCGCCATTATTGCCTTTGTTTTTATTAAACTTTTCAGCTAATAATTCAGCGGCAGTTTTCACCTTTGGTTTAACAGGAATCACAACCGTTTGATTGGTTTTCGGTGTAGTTTCTGTATTATTAGTTTCTGTTTTGGTAATATTAATATCTTCTCCTTGATCAGAGGTTACTAAATTTTCAGAACTATTTTCTTGATTTGTTGGAGGAGTTACTTCGGTACTCTCAACAACCTGAACAGCATCACCAATCCCATTATTTTCTACGTTACCAGTTCCTTCAATTAAGTTTCCAATATTAAACTCAATACCACCCCCACCACCAGCAGTTACTGGAAAAGGAGGATTTGGTGTAACAATAATATATAAAAAGAGAAATAATAAAAGCAAAGCAAACACCAGCAATGATATAATTGCAGATATGATTTTGTTTTTATTTTCTTCGGCCTGTGATAAAATCATGACTATTTACCATTTGAAGGTTTAGTTGCCCAAACCATTTTGCATTTTAATTTATCTACAATAATCATTACGTCTACTGCATCCTGTATGCTTAAATCCTTATCCATTTGTAATACAACAGTTGGTTCGGGATTACCATTAATTTCTGATACTAAAACAGATTCTAATACAGAGTAATCAACCTCTTTTCCTTCTACAAAATAATGTCTATTGTTTGATACATCTAAGTGTATAGGTTTTTTATTGTTGTCTACAGGTTTTGTTGGTTTTGAGCTTGGTAAGTTTACTTTAATCGCATTAGGGCTCACCATAGTAGATAAAATAAGGAAGAATAATAACAAGAAGAACATAATGTCATTTAATGACTCTGTACTTACCTCGGCGTCTCTATGTGCTTTTTTACGTAATCCCATGTTATTTAAGATTTATGATTTTAGAAGTTTGAATTGTTTCTAAAATCTTATTTCTGACTTCTTACTTATTTATTTAGAGGGTTCGTTTAAAATATCTAAAAAAGCAATTTGAGTTTCTTCCATACGATGAGCGAGCTTATCGATACGTGCATTTAAAAAGTGATATCCAATAAATGCAATCACACCAACAACTAAGCCTCCTCCAGAAGTAATCATTTTTTGATATAAACCAGAAGAAATAACCTCAATCTCAACTGTTTTGGCAACAGAGATATCGTAAAAGATTTTAATTACACCTATAATAGTACCAATAAAACCAAACATTGGAGCAATACGACCTGTAATATTTAAAATACTCATGTTTTTTTCTAAACGAGATAGTTCTGATGAACCAGCTTTGTCCATAGCTTCACGAATTTCTTGCATAGGTTGTCCAATACGAGAAATACCTTGCTCCAACATAATTGCTTCTGGTGTATTAACGCTTTTGCACAAACTACGTGCGTTAGCTAAGTTACCATTGTTAATCATGTCTTTAATACTTGCTAGTAAAGTAGCATTCTTTTTAGATGCCTTTGAAATGGTTAGTATACGTTCAACCATCACATAAATAGACATTAACAGTAATATAGCCAATGGAATCATAATAACCCCACCTTTAGCTACCATACTAAATAATGAAATTTCGTTTGGTGGCAGTTCTGGGGCTGTTTGAATACCTGTAACAGCAGGTTGAATAGCTGCAGCAGTGTCTGCAATAGCAGAAGCAACCGTATTAGTTATTTGAAGAATAAATGACATCATAGAGCTTATAAGTTAATTTTACGAAGTTACTTTAGAAAGAGACGAGTAAATTAAATCATAAGCGATGTTTTAAACAGATTTGTGTTAGTATAACAACAAGACTGAAAGAAAGATACAAAAAAGGTAATATAAAGCCATTACAACGTGTTTTCCTATGGTATCGAATTCCAAATATTACTCTTATTTAAGCTGTACTGAATCACTTTATGTAACAAAACTTTGAACCACAAATAGCTATTAAATTGTTAAAGTTTTTAGAAAAACTTGTATAAAAAATAGTTCTCCATCTTCGCTGAATGATTTTGGATCCAATTTTTGTGAGTTATTAATTAACTGCTTTTAGTGTTAAATATGTTAATTTTCCCACCATTTCACCACAAGTTTGCCTGATAGACCTTTTTTATGGTTATTTAGATGATGTGTTAAATTGATTTCAGCTATTTGAAATACGAAGCTTTCATAACTAATATTATTAGTTTGTTCTGATGGAAGGTTGTTGTTGTTTAGCTGAATACTTTCACGAACCGCTCTGTAAGTATTTATTTTGTTTTTTTTCTTTTTGGTGTAGTTTAGCATGATTACATAATTTTATATCACACAAAGTTCCTCTATGTTTTTTCGATTAGTGTTATCAAATTATTAAACTACTATGATTTTATTCATATTTGAAAGTAGTTGTTTTATGTAAAATTATTATTAGCATTTCTTTACGTAAATATAATTTAGAGATATTCTTTCTTATAATTATTTAAACTATTTTTACAATAGTTTTTGTTTTATACTTAATAAGTGAACACCCTAAAGGAATTATTTTTTGGAATAAGAATCCTTAACCGCTTTTTAAATTTTTAAATTTATTTAAGCAACATGAAAAACTCTTTATTTAAAGCCTTACTCTTTATAAGCTTTGCTTTTGTTTTTTTCAAAGCTAAATCACAAACTCTTATTATGAATGAGGTTTCTAATGGACCTACAGGTAATCAAGAGTATGTGGAGTTTGTAGTTGTTAGCAATGCTGTTTCATATAGTTGTAGTAGTCCAACGCCTCCCTGTATTGATATTAGAGGATGGATATTTGATGACAATAGTGGTTATCATGGAACTAGTGGTGTTGCAGCTGGTGCAATAAGATTTTCACAAGATCCAATGTGGTCATGTATACCATTGGGTACTATCATTTTAATTTATAATGATGCAGATAAAAACCCTGGCATTCCTGCAACTGATGATTTATCTATGGCAGATGGTAACTGTACAATTATTGCACCCATTAGTAATACATCCTTGTTTGAGAGAAATATTACTACTCCGGGTGCGGCCGCTTGTTCATATCCATCAACTGGTTGGGTAGCTGGAGGAAACTGGGCTTTTACAGCTTTAGCTAATTCTTCCGATTGTGCAAGGATAGTAAATCTTGCTGGTTGCGAAGTCTTCTCAGTTTGCTATGGTGCAACGGATAATTTAAATACATTGATTTATTTTCCAGCATCAGGTGGAGGGACTGTATATTCTTTTAATGGTATCGACCCACAACAGCAAGCAAATTGGACATCGGGAAGCGCATCAACTATGCAAACGCCGGGCGCTCCAAACAATGCTGCTAATGCTGCATATATTGCCCAATTTAATAATGGTTGTTTACCTATAACTCCTATTAATGTAACCGCATCTTCAACTAATGCAGGTTGTAGTTGTAATGGTTCAGCTACTGCAAGTGCATCTGGTTCTATCGGTGGATATACCTATATATGGTACGATTCGAGCTTTAATCCTATTGGTCAAACAAGTGCTACTGCTACTGGATTATGTGCAGGTATTTATAAAGTAATTGCTAAATCATCTATTGGATGTAGTGATACAACCTCTGTAACCATCACATCATCATCTACTCCTTCATTAGCTGTAAACTCGCAAACTATTTGTGCTGGTAATTCAGTCATATTAACAGCTACACCTTCTGTTGGGGGTGGTACATTTTTATGGAGTCCAAGTTCTCAAACATCTTCTAGTATTTCTGTTAATCCAAGTTCAACAACTACCTATTCAGTAACGTACAATTTAGCTGGTTGTTCTGCTACAGGAAATGTATCCGTTACTGTTATTCCACAACCTACTGTAACAGTAAATTCAGCAACAATTTGTTCGGGATCTTCAATTGTTTTAAATGCAAGTGGCGCATCAACTTATTCTTGGAGCTCAGGAGCAAATGCAAATTCAATAACAGTAACGCCATCTTCAAATACAAATTATACTGTAACAGGAATAGCATCTGGCTGTTCAAACACCGTTATATCAAATGTTTTTGTGACACCATTGCCAACGGTTACTGTTAATTCATCTACAATATGTTCAGGCACCTCTATTACATTAACCGCAAATGGTGCTACTTCTTATTTATGGAGCACTGGAGCTACTTCAAATACAATTGCTGTTTCTCCATCATCAAACTCAAATTATACAGTTACAGGTACGTCTTCTAACTGTACTAATTCTGTGGTTTCAAATATTATTGTAAATATTTCACCTACTGTTACTGTTAATTCTTCAACTATTTGTGTAGGAAGTTCTACAACATTATTAGCTAGTGGTGCAGCAACATACACATGGAGTAATGGTTCTAATAACAGTTCTATTTTAGTAAATCCGTTAACAACAACAAGTTATTCAGTTTTAGGAGAATTATCTGGTTGTCTAACTTCAGCTACAACTAATGTTGTTGTCAGCCCCAACCTTGTTTTGTCTGTAAACGCCCCAACTATTTGTGCCGGGCAAACTGCTACATTAACATCCGCAGGAGCATCTTCATATACATGGAGTACAGGTAGCTTAAGTAATAATATTGTAGTCTCGCCTTTGGTAACATCATCGTTTTCAGTTTCAGGAGTTAATGGACTTTGCTCAGGGACAACAGTTGCAACAGTTATTGTTAACCCCCTACCAACTATTACTGTAAATTCTAATACTGTATGCTCTGGTCAAACAACAACATTAACTGCAAATGGAGCTAGCACCTATACTTGGAGTACAGGCTTATCATCTAATTTTATAGTGGATTCTCCCTCTACAAATTCAACGTATACTGTAATAGGTTCAACTTTAGGATGTACTGATACTACAGTGGCTATGGTATCTGTTTTACCAACACCTACAATCACTGTGAATTCAGCTACTATTTGTTCAGGTCAAACAACAACATTAACGGCAAGTGGTGCCAATTCTTTTCTTTGGAGCAATGGGTCTACTTCTAATGTAATAAATGTGAATCCTAATTCAAGTATTACATACAGTGTATTGGGCACAAGTGGTTCATGTTCTTCTACAGCAACTACAAATGTTATAGTAAATCAATTACCCTCTATTGCTGTAACAAGTTCAACTATTTGTGCAGGACAAAATGCTACTTTAACTGTTAATGGAGCTTCCTCTTATCTATGGAGCACAGGCAGTACATCTAATACATTAACTATTACACCAAATAGTACCACTATTTATACTGTTGTTGGAACATCTCTTAACTGTTCATCTTCAGCAACTACAAATGTAATTGTAAAAACTGTTCCAAATATTTCATTTAATGCTAATAAAACTTTTGGATGTGCACCCCTATGTGTTCAGTTTACAGATTTATCAAACGTTTCAGGAAGTACAATAACAAATTGGACATGGACGTTTAATGATGGTTATTCATCTAATAATCAAAATCCATCTCATTGTTTTGATAATCCAGGGATGTATAATATTAGTTTACTTGTAACTGCATCAAATGGTTGTTCCAATACTTTAACTAATCCAAATATGATTCATGTTTTAGCTAATCCTACTGCTGAATTTACAAGTGATGTATTTGAAACTGATATTTTAAATCCTATTATAAATTTCACAAATCTTTCTACAAATGCTAATGAGTATGTTTGGAATTTTGATGGAGTATCAACATCAACTCTTACAAATCCTTCTTATACATATAATCAAGAAGGAGTTTATTCAACTACATTAACTGCTACAAATCAATTAGGTTGTAAAAGTGTTGCTATCCATGATATTATTGTCAACGGTATATTCACATTTTATGCACCAAATACATTTACACCTAACGATGACAATGTGAATGATATATTTCTGCCTTTAGGAGTGGGGTGGAATCCTGAAAAGTATCAATTAGATATTTTTGATAGATGGGGTAATAATTGCTTTAACACAAAAGAAGTTGGAAAAGGCTGGGATGGCAGAGCTAATAATGGGAGTGAAACTGCACAAATTGATACGTATACATGGAAAGTAGACTTAACAGATGTATTTGGTAAAAACCACAAGTACATTGGAAGAGTTACAATAATTAGATAAAATGAAATAAATGGTACAAGGTCAAATAACTTGGTTTGAAATACCAGTTAATAATTTAGATAGAGGAATAAACACTTTACTAAAGTTTGGAATAAAATAATTAGATAGTAAAAAGTAGTAAGATGTTTTATTAAATAAAAAGCCGCTGCAAATCAGCGGCTTTTTATTTAAGTATCCAGGAGGAGACTCGAACTCCCACGCCTTTCGGCATACGCACCTCAAGCGTACTTGTATACCATTCCAACACCTGGACAGGATACTTTTCAGCAACAGCTGAAACAAACACGAGAGATTAAAACTTTATAATAAAGTTTAAGATTACAAAAATGATAATTATTTTTTATAAACCAATATTAAATCCTAGTTGAATAATTGGATTTTGATAGGGAGATAAAGGTGTTTGGTTTATATTATAAAATATCGCCATCATGAAATTACCTCTTTCAGAAAATGCTTGTCGGTAACCTCCGCCAAGTAAAATATTATCAACCCATGCTCTATCATTCATAATAGGCGAATTATAATTAGGAACGCTTAATCTATCCCAACCTACTTGAGCAAACAAATTTTCAAAAACAAAATATCTGGCAAAAGCATTACCTCCGTATATGGTAGAACTATATTTTTGCCCCCTGTAAGTTTGACTGTAGTAATTATAAGTGATACCTAATCCAAAAGATAATTCTTTGGTAATTTTACAACCTATTAGTGGCGATAAATTAACATAAGTTGTTGGTCCGAACCATGCACCCACATTGCCACCAACGTATAAACGTTCTTTAAAAGAATTAAAATCTTTTGGTGCAGTTTGTAATGGTGTGTGAGTAGGTGTAATAGGACTATTCTCTTGAGCATAAATGCTCAAGTTTATAATACTGAGGAAAATTATTTTTATGTATAGTCGCATTATTTAACCTCTTCGTAATCTACGTATTCGGCATCATTTGCATTAAAGTGAGATTTGAGATTAACCGTTTTATCAATCCTTACTTCACCTTCTTTTTTTGTATTTTGTTGATTAGTAATTTTTGGTTTAGAAACGTTTTTAAACATGTCAAAAATTTTCCAAGCTAACCAAATTGCAATTATTGTCCAAACTAAGTCGCGCACAATTTATCTATTAAATTCTGTTACAAAATTACGCTATTTAATTTAATCATGTTGTAATTAACATAAATTGGAAATGTATAAAATTTAAAAAGCCCTTTCATTTGAAAGGGCTTTTTAAAACAAGATTTTATCTATTATTTTGATTCAGTTGCATCTTCAATGCTTTCTGAGTTTTCCTCACCTTTTACTTGTGGTTTGTAAATTGGTTTGTCAGATTTAGGAGCATTTGGATCTACATAATCCCAGCTAACAATGCGGAATACTGTACGACGATTTTTTTGGTGTAATGCTTCTTTTTCTTCTTTTGTTTTTGCTTTTGCAATTTGTGCGTCAGTGATTAATAATTTTTTCTCACCCCAACCTTTAGATTTTAAACGCTCTAAAGGAATTTTCTTTTCTAAATTTAAGTAATCAACACAAGACTTCGCACGAGCTTCTGAAAGCGTTAAGTTTTTTGCATCAGAACCACGACTATCTGTATGAGCTTGTAACTCAATAATAATAGTAGGGTTGTCAATTAAAGTTTGATATAAGAAATTTAATGAATCTTTTGATTCAGGTTTTAAATCAGCTTTACCTAATTCATATAATACCGCTGGGAAACGAATTTCAGCTTTAACAGGAGTTAATGCAAAATCTTTCACGAAATCTTTGGATTCATTTTCATCAACCGTAGTTAATTTACCCATATCCTTATTAGCTAAGAAACCTAATTTGAATGTTTGAGAAACAGTTGATTTATCAGTAGCTACAGTTACTTCGTATGAAGTGTTTTCTTTTAATTTGAAGTTATACTTACCGTCAGCAGATGTTTTAAACTCAAACATATCACCATTAGATCCTTTTAAATGGATTAAAGCATTTGTGATAGGCTCATTGTTTTCGTCACTAACAACCGTACCAGTTAAATTGAAGTTTAATGGAGGCAAAATGAAAGAGTAGATATCATCACTTCCTTTACCACCTTCACGGTTTGAAGTAAAGTAACCTTTGATTTTTTTACCTTCGAAGATTATACCAAAATCATCACCAGCTGAATTCATTGGATATTTTAAGTTTTCTGGAGCTTTTGTAAATTTACCATCAGCACCTTTTTCTGCTTTGAAAATATCTAAACCTCCCATACCTAAATGGTAGTTTGAAGAGAAATATAATGTTTTATCATCTTCAGCCATGTATGGATACATTTCGTCTCCTTGAGTGTTAATAGTTGGCCCTAAATTAACTGGTTGACCCCAAGCTTTTCCTTTGTCATCATAAGTACTCATCCAGATATCTTTACCACCGTAACCTCCAGATAATTTAGAAGTAAAATATAAAACTTTACCATTTGGAGAAATCGCAGGATGAGCAAAAGCTACTGAATCAACACAGAAAGGTAATAATTCAGGTTCTGCCCAAGATGGGCCTTGTTTTTTGCAAACGTATAATTGACATTTTAATTGCTTGTTTTTTCCTTCAGGGCAACGAGTCATAAACATAACATCACCTTTTTTAGAAACTGCAACAGAAGCCTCATTCATTTTTGAAACGATAGTACTTGCTAAAGGTGCTGGTGTACTCCATTTTCCATTTTTATCTAATTTCGCCTCGTATAAATCTGAGTGATTTTGTCCAGTAGTAATATCAATTGTACCTGTAGCACCTTGGCGTGTAGATGTGAAAATTAAAGAATTGAATTTTTTATCAGCATAAGCAGGGCTAAAATCAGACTCTTTAGAGTTAATTAAAGCCATGTTTTCAACTTTTAAACGAGTTTCAGGAGTGTTTTTAGCATCTTTCCATTGTTTAGCTAATTCACAAGATTTAACGCCATTTTCTCCACGAGCATCAGAAGGCATTTCTTTTTTGTAGTTGTTGTATTCTACAATTGCCTCTTCATATCTTTGTTGAGTTTTTAAAACATCTGCTAAGTTTAAAATAGCTATTGGATCAGGATATTTTGCTTTAATAGCCTTGCTATAATAAGTTTCAGCACCTTTTAAATCATTAATCTCTTGGTAAGATTGAGCTGTTCTATATAAAATTTTAGCTTTCACATCAGCTTTCTTCACTTTCGTATAAGCTTGTTTGTAAAGCTCAATTGCATTAAAATATTGATGATTTTCGTATGCTACATCAGCATCTTTTAAGTAATTTTTCTGAGCGCTTACAGAAAAAACAAACGCCATGATAGCGATAGTGGTTAGTGCTAGTTTTTTTAAGTTTTTCATAGTTAAATTAAACTTTATAAGGTGCTAATATATGTATTATTTTAAAACTTCAAAAATTTATTAACAAAAATCCCCGATTTCGTCGGGGATTTTCTGGTTTTTATCTTAGGTAAAGCATTTCACGATATTTTGGCAATGGCCATGTTGCATCGTCTACTATTCCTTCTAATTTATCAACATTATAGCGTATTGAATCAAAATAGGGTTTTACTTTTTCGCAATAAGCGTGAGCTTGTTTTTTTGTAGAGTCTAAATTATTTGCTTTTTTGCGTTCTTCGGTCATTAAATACGCTTCATTTTTAATCAACGTTACTCTTTCAGATATTTCTTTAATCAGTTCTAATTGAGTTTTGGCTACAGTTTTAAATTCGGCTGCAGATGTAATATCTTTCATACCTCTTACTGATTCTACTAACCCTTTTTGATAATTTAAAGCAGCAGGAATGATTTGGTTATTTACCATATCGGCAATGATACGAGATTCAATTTGAATTTTTTTAGTGTAAGTTTCTAAACTGATTTCGTAGCGAGCTTCTTGTTCTCGATGACTTAAAATTCCTAAATCCTCAAATAAACCTAATGTCTTTTTAGATACCATGGCATCTAATGCGCCAGGAGTTGTAGGAATGTTACTTAAGCCACGTTTTTTAGCTTCTACTTTCCATGCATCGCCGTAGCCATTTCCTTCAAAACGAATTTTTTTACTTTCAATGATGTATTTTTTTAATACTTGAAAAATAGCTTCGTCTTTCTCTACTTTCTTATTCATCAAGGCATCTACATCTTTTTTGAAAGTTATTAATTGCTCTGCCATAATAGAGTTTAACACAGTCATTGGCCATCCGCAATTTGCAGAAGAACCTACTGCACGAAACTCAAATTTATTACCCGTGAAAGCAAATGGAGACGTTCTATTTCTATCTGTATTATCTAATAAAATATCAGGAATTTTGCCAATGTTTAATTTTAAAGCTGTTTTTTCTTCTGGGCTCATTTTACCAGAATGAACTGCTTTTTCTAATTCATCTAAAACTTTTGATAATTGTTCTCCTAAGAAAACTGACATGATTGCCGGAGGCGCTTCATTAGCCCCTAAACGGTGATCGTTGTTAGCAGAAGCAATTGATGCGCGCATTAAATCAGCATGCTCATATACTGCTTTTACTGTATTGATGAAGAATGATAAGAATTGTAGGTTTGTTTTAGGAGTTTTTCCTGGTGAAAGTAAATTTTTACCAGTGTTTGTTGCTAAACTCCAGTTGTTATGCTTGCCACTTCCGTTAACACCTGCATAAGGTTTTTCGTGAAGTAATACACGGAAATTATGACGCATAGCTACTTTTTCCATCACATCCATTAACAATAAGTTATGGTCAACTGCTAAATTAGTCTCTTCAAAAACTGGAGCACATTCAAATTGAGCAGGAGCAACTTCATTATGACGAGTACGAACTGGAATACCTAATAAATGAGATTCGTATTCAAAATCGCGCATAAAAGCAGCAACTCTTTCGGGGATAGAACCCCAATAGTGATCTTCTAATTGTTGACCTTTTGCAGGAGCGTGACCAAATAGTGTACGACCTGTTTGTTGTAAATCAAAACGAATATTATATAAAGCAGAATCAATCAAGAAATACTCTTGTTCCCAACCTAAAGTTGCAATAACTTTAGTCACGTTTTTGTCAAAATAACTTTGGCAAACTTCTGTAGCCGCTTTATCTAAGGCGTGTAATGATTTTAATAAAGGTGTTTTAAAATCTAATGATTCGCCAGTATAAGAAATGAAGATTGTAGGAATACATAATGTTTCGCCCCAAATAAATGCTGGAGATGTAGGGTCCCAAGCAGAGTAACCGCGAGCCTCAAAAGTGTTACGAATCCCGCCATTTGGGAAAGATGAAGCATCTGGCTCTTGTTGTACTAACGCATTTCCGCTGAAACGCTCAATAGCACGTCCGCCTTCAATTGGCTCAAAAAAGCCATCATGTTTTTCGGCTGTAGCACCAGATAATGGTTGAAACCAGTGAGTATAGTGAGTAACTCCATGACTTTGAGCCCATGCTTTCATACAAGCAGCAACCTGATCAGCAATTTTACGATCAACAGTCGTCCCTTGATTCATTGATTGTTGGATGCTGTTAAATGCTTCTTCTGAAAGGAATTCACGCATTGCATCTAATCCAAATACTTTTGATCCATAGTATTGAGATACTTGTTGGTTTTTGTGTTTTGTAAATTCAACAGGAGTGCGTTTTGCAACTTCCTGCATGGCTAAAACTCGTCTTGTGTTCATAATTTTGGTTTTTATAGGGGGTATAAGTGAAAAATTCTAATTTTTTGCCAAAATTATATCAAAAAAAGGGGGGGTGCAAGAAAAAAAGTGACTTTTTTGAAAAATAGTTTAAAAAAATGGGGGGGTAGGTATTTTAAAATGGTATTTGTTTGAAAATTGCATACTTCATTAGTAGAAATTACTATTATACATTTTAAACGGAAGATTTTCTTATTTTTACGTTCGATGAATTTTTTGTTTCCTACATTTTTAATTGGATTAGTAGCAGTAGCCATTCCTATCATTATTCATCTTTTCAATTTCAGGAAATACAAAAAAGTGTATTTCACCAATGTTCAGTTCCTCAAAGAATTAAAGCAAGAAAGCGACAGTAAATCCAAACTGAAAGAATGGTTGATTTTAGCCATGCGTATTTTAGCTATTACTTGTTTAGTATTGGCATTTGCTCAACCTTTTATTCCTGGTAAAACAAAAACAACTCAAGGTGAAAAAGCTATTAGTGTCTATATTGATAATAGCTTTAGTATGGAAAGCACCAATAAAAAAGGAACGCTTTTAGAAAATGCCAAAGAATATGCCGCTGAGATTGTCAATACATTTAATGCGAGTGATAAATTTCAATTGTTGACTAATGATTTTGAAGGGAAACACCAACGTTTTGTTTCTAAAGAAGACTTTATAGAACAATTAAATGAGGTAAAAATTTCTTCGGCTACAAAATCATTAAACGATGTATTAAAACGTCAACAAGATTTTTTACAAAACAGTTCTTCAAAAAATAAACGTATTTTTTTATTAAGTGATTTTCAAAAAAATACGTCGCTATTTAATAAAGCAGATATTGATACTTCGATAGTTGTGAGTTGCATCCCAATCGCTTCATCAGAAGTTAGTAATGTGTACATTGACAGTGTGTGGTTTGAAACGCCGGTTCAGCAATTTGGTACACAGCAAATTATTCATGCCGTTATTATTAATAAAAGTGCAAAAGATATTGAAAATGGAACATTAAAATTATTTATTAATAATGCTCAAGTGTCGTTAAGCTCATTTAATGTCAATGCTGGTGGTAAAAAAGACGCTAGTATTTCTTTTACTGTAAAAGCAAAAGGCATTAATAAAGGCGTTTTAAAAATCGAAGATTATCCAATCACCTATGATGATAATTTCTATTTTAGTTTCAATGCGCAAACTACCATTAATGCTTTAGTCATTAATGGAAAGGAAACTAAGACAGCAGGAAACTTCAAATCATTGATGCAAAATGATAGTTTGTTTGTATATCAAGAAAATAGTGAAGCTTCTATCGATTACAGTGTATTTGCAAAAACAAATATTATTGTATTAAATGAGTTAAGTACATTAACATCTGGTTTAACATCTGAGCTACAAAAGTTTGTAAGTAATGGAGGAAGCGTAGTTATTTTTCCAAATAAAAAATCAGATTTAGAATCATACAATATAGCTTTTCAAAATTTACAATTACCTCAAATCACAAAGTTAGATACAGTTAACACAAGAGCACAAAGTATCAATTTTGAGCAAGGATTGTATGAAGGGGTATTTGATAAAATTGATCAGCGAATGGATTTGCCAAAAGTGTTTGAGCATTTTGAATTCACTAAAACAACCAATAGTAATTCTCAAAGCTTGGTGCTATTGCAAAATGGACAATTCTTAATTTCTTTAAATCCATTAGGTAGCGGTAAAATTTATTTATTTTCAATTCCAACTGATGAAAGCTGCTCTAATTTATTGAAACACGCTTTGTTTGTTCCAACATTAATTAAAATGTCGATTTTGAGTTTAAAACCTTCTCCAGTGTATTATAAAACAGCTGTTAACGAAGCTATTGTTTTAAATACAACTTCTAATTTTTCTGATAAACCATTGCGTATTATAAAAGATGATGCTTCGACAGGCTCAGCAACAAACAAAATAGACATTATCCCTGAACATCGTTTAGTAAATAATGCCACTACTATTTTTACTCAAAATCAAATTATAGAAGCGGGACATTATGAAGTGTATGAAAATACAAGTTCAGTTAAAGATTTAGCGTTCAATTTTGACCGTAAAGAGTCAGATGTGAATTTTATGACAACAGATGATTTACAACAACAAATTGATGAAAAAGGATTAAAAAACATTTCAATTATTCAGCCAAATGAAAAAACATTAACAAATGCCCTGCAAGAAGTTAACGATGGTAAAAAATTATGGAAATTGTTTTTAATTTTAGCCCTGATCTTTTTAGCCGCCGAAATATTAATCATCAGATTATTCAAATAACGATATGAACCTTTTAATTAAACAAGCCACGATAGTAGATTCTAACAGTAGCCATAACGGTAAGGTTGTAGACATCTTAATTGAAAAAGGAGTAATTACACAAATTAAAAAAAGTATTACACCCGAAAAAGGCATTAAAACAATTGAAGGGGATAATTTACACGTATCAGCAGGTTGGCTAGATATGCAAGTGAATTTTTGTGACCCAGGAAATGAGCACAAAGAAACATTGGAAAAAGGCTTGAAAGCAGCGGCCAAAGGTGGATTTACAGGTGTAGCAGTCATGAGTGGAACTAATCCTCCGTTACATAATAAAGCACAAATTGATTATGTAGTTAATAAAGCAAAATCTAATGTAGTTGATGTTTATCCAATTGGAACTTTAAGTTATAATCAAGAAGGAAAAGATTTATCTGAAATGTACGACATGCAATTGTCGGGTGCAGTTGCATTTAGCGATTATAAAAAACCAATTAAAGATGCAGGTTTAATTTTAAGAGCACTTCAATATTCAAACAACATTAATAGTTTTATTATTACACATTGCGATGATAAAACGATTTCACATGGTGGTTTAATGAATGAAGGCGTAACTTCTACGCGTCTTGGTTTAAAAGGAATGCCGTCATTAGCCGAAGAAATTATGTTGCAACGTAATATTCAAATTTTAGAATATACAGGTGGTAAAATGCACATTCCAACAATCAGTACTAAAGGAAGTGTAGAACTCATTAAAAAAGCAAAAGCAAAGAAATTAAATATTACTTGCGGTGTTGCGGCTTATAACTTATTACTTGACGAAACAGAAGTAGAAGGATTTGACACTAACTTTAAAGTAAATCCTCCATTAAGAACCAAAGAAGATGTGGAGGCTTTGAAAAAAGCGGTTGCAGATGGTATTATTGATGTGATTGTGAGTGATCATAATCCGCAAGACATTGAAAGCAAAGATTTAGAATTTGATTTAGCTGATAATGGAATGGTGGGCTTAGAGAGTTGTTTTGGCGTGGCTAATGCAGCTCTTTCATCAAAAGCGTCTTTAGAAATTTTGGTTGATACACTAACAAAAAATCCTCGAGCAGTGTTAGGTTTACAAGAAGTGAGCGTAAAAGAAGGTGAAGAAGCTAACTTAACTATTTTTAATCCTGAGAAAAAATACGTTTTTGAAAAATCACATATTGTTTCTTCCAATAAAAATTCGGGTTTTATTGGTAAAGAATTAAAAGGAGAGGTAATTGCTGTGATTAATAAGGATAAGTTTTTAAACTAAAAACTCACTCCAAAACTTATTCCTGCCCAAAATTGAAAGTAATTGGAGTGAAAACCTTCTGCATCATTACTCATAAAAATTGGAGTTAAGCCTGCTCTTAAAAAAAATCCATCGTCTTGCTTTTGATATCTATATCCACAGCGAGCAACACCAAATAAAATATTTTCCCAAAAATAATTGTCAATTTGCCCAGGTCTTTCGTTGTATCTGCGCTGAAGCGTAGCTCCCAGGCCTAATTCAAGATGATGTGGATTACTAAATAAAATAAAATTGTTTTCTAAAACATATTGTTGCTCAATGTAAATGCCATTAAAATGAGGAGCAAAGCCAACTCTGCCACTAAGTTTCAGTTTTTCTTTATAGTAATAAATTCTATCAAAATTTAAAGAATAAAGTCCCGCATTGCCTCCTAATTCAATAAATCCTGCGTTTTTTGCTGGCAGTTTACCATAATCTCGTGGTGTGGGTGTTGCATAATCGTCTTGAGCCTTAGATATAAATCCAAACAGTAAGAATAATATTAAAACAAATATGTTTTTGAACGAAATCAATACTCAAACTTACAAATTAAAATAAAACAACAATTATTAATTAAATGTTAAAATCTTAATAGGATAAAAGTCTATCAAAGCACTATCTTTACCAAGTTTGTTTTTACCGTAAGTTAAAAAGTTCTTTGAGTTTAGAAAGTTTAGAAAGTTTTAGCTTTCATAACTTTCAACTTTCATAACTTTTCAACTTTCATAACTCAAAAAATATGAAAGATACATCTATAAAATCCGTTTTAATTATTGGTTCTGGTCCTATTATTATTGGGCAAGCATGTGAGTTTGATTATTCAGGTTCTCAGTCGGCAAAAAGTCTACGTGAAGAAGGAATTGAGGTAACTCTTATTAATTCCAACCCTGCAACGATTATGACTGATAAGGTAACCGCTGATCACGTTTACTTATTACCATTAGAGGTTAAATCCATTATTAAAATTTTAGAGGAGCGTAAAATTGACGCGGTGTTGCCAACAATGGGTGGTCAAACAGCATTAAACCTTGCATTGAAATGTGATGATTTAGGTATTTGGGAAAAGTATGGGGTAAAAATGATTGGCGTTGATATTGACGCTATTAAAGTAACTGAAGACAGAGATTTATTCCGTGCTCGAATGGTAGAAATTGGAGTAGGAATGGCTCCATCAAAAATCGCCAAATCATTTTTAGAAGGTAAATCTATTGCACAAGAATTTGGATTTCCTTTAGTAATTCGTCCTTCGTTTACCCTTGGTGGAAGCGGTGGCTCAGTGGTTTATAAAAAAGAAGATTATGATCATTTATTAAATAGAGGTTTACAAACATCTCCAATACATGAAGTATTAATTGATAAAGCAGTTTTAGGTTGGAAAGAATATGAATTAGAATTGTTACGCGATAAAAATGATAACGTTGCGATTATTTGCTCTATCGAAAACTTTGATCCAATGGGAGTGCATACAGGAGATAGTATTACTGTAGCACCTGCACAAACATTAAGTGATAGCACGTATCAAAAAATGCGAACAATGGCTATTAAAATGATGCGTAGTATTGGTAATTTTTCTGGAGGTTGTAACGTACAGTTTGCAGTAAGTGATGATGAAAAAGAAGAAATTATTGCGATTGAGATTAATCCACGTGTATCTCGTTCATCGGCATTAGCAAGTAAAGCAACAGGTTATCCAATTGCACGAATTGCTAGTAAATTAGCAATTGGTTATACATTAGATGAATTACAAAATCAAATTACGAAGCAAACATCCGCTTATTTTGAGCCTACCTTAGATTATGTGATTGTAAAAATCCCTCGTTGGAACTTTGATAAATTTAAAGGTTGTAATCGTGAGTTAGGTTTCCAAATGAAATCGGTTGGAGAGGTAATGGCAATTGGTCGTTCATTTCAAGAAGCATTACAAAAAGCTTGTCAATCGTTAGAAATTAAACGTAACGGTTTAGGTGCAGATGGAAAAGAAAATACAAATCAAGCAGAATTATTAGCTGGTTTAGAGCGTCCAAGTTGGAATCGTTTGTTTATGATTTATGATGCCATGAAATTGGGTATTTCTATCAAAACGATTCAAAAATTAACGCGTATTGATATGTGGTTCTTAGAGCAAATCGAACAAATGATTGCTTTAGAACATGAAGTAAGTAAATACCGTTTAGCAGATATTCCAAGAGACTTATTATATGAAGTAAAACAAATGGGTTATGCCGATAGACAAGTGGCACATTTATTACGTTGTTTAGAAAGCGAAGTGTATAATAAGCGTAAGGAAATGAATATCAATCGCGTGTTTAAAATGGTTGATACATGTGCGGCTGAGTTTGAAGCAAAAACACCGTATTATTATTCAACGTTTGAAGATGAAAACGAAAGCATTAGAACCGACAAAAAGAAAGTCATTATTTTAGGTTCGGGACCAAATCGTATTGGGCAAGGTATTGAGTTTGATTATAGTTGTGTGCATGGTGTGTTAGCCGCAAAAGAAATGGGTTACGAAACCATTATGATTAACTGTAATCCCGAAACCGTTAGTACAGATTTTAGCACAGCTGATAAATTATATTTTGAGCCAGTTTTTTGGGAGCATATTTACGATATCATTTTACATGAAAAACCAGAAGGTGTTATTGTGCAATTAGGCGGACAAACCGCTTTAAAATTAGCAGAGAAGTTGGAGCGTTACGGTATTAAAATTATTGGAACTGATTTCAAATCATTGGATTTGGCGGAAGATAGAGGAAGATTCTCAAACTTACTAAAAGAAAATAATATTCCTTATCCTAAGTTTGGAGTTATTACAGATGCAGAAGAAGCGATTACGTTATCAAAAGAATTAGGCTTCCCCTTATTAGTTCGTCCGAGTTATGTATTAGGTGGACAATCTATGAAGATTGTGATCAACGAAGAAGAATTGGAGCAACATGTGGTTAAATTATTAAATGATTTACCGGGTAATCAAGTATTGTTAGATCACTTTTTGCAAGGAGCAATTGAAGCAGAGTCCGATTCGATTTGTGATGGTAAAGATGTGTATACAATTGGGATGATGGAACATATTGAGCCTGCAGGTATTCATAGTGGCGATAGTTACGCTGTATTACCAACATTTGATTTATCTGAAAAGGTATTGAAGCAAATGGAAGAGTATACTAAAACAATTGCGGTTGCTTTAAATACGGTTGGATTATTAAATATTCAATTTGCTATTAAAGATGAGGTAGTATATATTATCGAAGCAAATCCTCGTGCATCTCGAACAGTTCCTTTTATTGCAAAAGCTTACGATGAGCCTTATGTAAACTACGCTACAAAAGTAATGCTAGGCGCTAAAGTAAAAGACTTTGATTTTAAACCTAAGAAAAAAGGGTATGCTATTAAAATTCCAGTATTTAGTTATGAGAAATTTCCTGAGATTCAAAAAGAATTAGGTCCTGAAATGAAATCAACTGGCGAAGCGATTTACTTTATTGATAGTTTACAGGATGAATATTTCCAAAATATTTACAGCGAACGAAATTTATATTTAAGTAAATAATTTTTGTTAAATATGACTTTTGTTTGTTTTGATAAATGAATTGTGTTTTAATTTTACGGTATCAGCGCTATTAATTTAATAACAGTCTTTTAAGCGCAAGGCAATAACTCTATATTATGAAAAAAAGAATTTTAACTGTAGCAATCGCTTTAATAGCAGGATCGTTAACGACATTAAATGCCCAAACAGAACCAAAAAAATCTGAAGGTAAAAAAAATGAAAAAAGTGAAGAGCATCGTAAAGATGGCGAGAAGAAAGAAGAGCATCATAAAGAGGGAGAGAATAAGGAAGAACACCACAAAGATGGGGAGCATAAGGGAGACCATCATGGACATTCAAAAAATGATTCAACAAAAGTACATGACGATGACCATAAAAACGAACACCACGGAGGTCATCACGATGGAGATTCTACAAAAGTTCATTCAGAACACAAAGGAGAGCACAAGGGAGAACATAAAAATGATTCAACCAAAGTAAAAGGGACTAAACCTAATCCAAAAAACAAACCGGAGTCAAAGGGATCTAAAAAGCCTGCAACTACTAAATAATCTATAAGCCGCTAACTCTAGCGGCTTTTTTATTTTTCATAAAATAAAGGGCACAAAAAAAGGGTAAGCTACTTTCATCGCACCGCTCAACCATCTACCCTTGCTATGTTCCCATCCTGGGGGATTTGACAGGAGCTGGTCGTGAAAGACTTACCCGCCGCAAAAGTATGTAATTTATTCGATTAATTACATAATTTTGATAAAAATTATATCTTAAGTATATTTAGGCTTTCATTAATCATGCACTATGAATATTTCAGTTGTTATTCCATTATTTAACGAAGAAGAATCTTTGCCAGAACTTCACGACTGGATTAAACGTGTGATGGATGAAAACCATTTAACTTACGAGATTTTGTTTGTAGATGATGGTAGCAAAGACAAATCCTGGCAAGTAATCGAAACATTGGCAGCAAAAAATCATTGCGTAAAAGCTTTAAAATTTAGACGAAATTATGGTAAATCACCAGGTTTACATGTTGGTTTTGAAGCAGCTCAAGGAGACGTGGTTATTACAATGGATGCCGATTTGCAGGATTCTCCAGATGAAATTCCTGAATTATATAAAATGATTACTACTGGTAATTATGATTTAGTGAGCGGTTGGAAACAAAAACGCTTTGATAATACATTCACTAAAAATATTCCTTCAAAACTTTATAACTGGACAAACCGAAAAATATCTGGTATTAAATTACATGATATGAATTGCGGTTTAAAAGCTTATCGAAAAGAAGTTGTAAAAAGCATTGAAGTATACGGTGAAATGCATCGCTTTATCCCAGTTTTAGCTAAAAACGCAGGCTTTTATAATATCGGCGAAAAAGTGGTTCAACACCAAGCACGTAAATATGGAGTTAGTAAATTTGGTTGGGATAGATTTATCAATGGATTTTTAGATTTACTAACGATTACATTTTTATCAAAGTTTGGTAAACGACCAATGCACTTTTTTGGGTTAATTGGCACTTTGATGTTTATGGTAGGATTATTTACAACACTTTATTTAGGAATAGATAAATTATACCATGTATTCAATCATATTCCAGCTCGATTATTAACACAACGTCCATCGTTTTATATAGCTCTAACATCAATGGTTTTAGGAACGATGTTGTTTTTAGCAGGTTTTATTGGTGAATTAATTTTAAGAAATTCTCCAGATAGAAATAATTATTTATTCGAGAAAAAAATCAACCTTTAGTTTTATTTCATGCACGAAGAACAATCTAAGAGAAAGCCTCGTTCCCCTCTCTCTAAAGAAGAGTTGTTTTATGTAAAGGAAATTAAAAAACTAAAAGAACTAAAGCGTGTTGCTGATTTTAAAGCTACTAATTTTTATAAAATCCTAAATCGCACTAATGTTGTTTTAGCTGGTTTTTTATCCTATTGTGTTTTAAGCGTTTTGATGTGTTGTTATTGGCAAGCAAATACAATTGCTAAACTACATTGTTCTTATGGAGATTTTAATCCAGCATTAAATAAACGTACCATAGACGAAATTGAAATTACCACACAAAAAGGAGAATCTTTGACCATACAAACCGATGAACTTTTTCAAATTCCAGAAGAAAATCAAGTGTTTTATATTGGAAGAGATTTAATTTTTGGAAAGGCGTTAAAAGCAAAATTAATTTTTGATGAACGTTCGTTTTGGCAAATATATACTTATCCTGCATTTACAGTTACCGTATTTGCTTTGTGCATGGGGTTTTTTGTATACAAAGTAAATAAGCATTTAAGCATTAACGGTTTGCTTACGGTTTTTGGTTTGTTTGCTTTGGCTAGTTTATATTTTATTTTGATATAGATGATTTTAATCTAATCAAATTCCGTATTCTAAAAGATAGGGCAATAGCAACAAACCCAAGCCCAATGCTTAATGCTAACCAAACACCGTAAACTTTATATCCCATCGTAAATGCAAATACGTATGACAATGGAAGCGCAATAATCCAATAACCTATAAATGCAATATATGTAGGGTATTTGTAATCTTCAAGTCCTCTTAACACACCAATAGCAACTACCTGAGTACCATCAAACAACTGAAACAAAGCGGCAAATAATAGTAGTTTAGATGCGATGTTGATAATTTCATTATCGTTACTAAAAACAGTTGGTAGCAGGGTGTTTAAACAAACAAATAGTAAGGCCATACAACCCATAGTAACTAATACGGTTTTATATGATGTTTTGATAGCTAACTTTAAATTATCTAAATCATCCTTTGCATAATAATTTCCAATTCTAATAGTAGTGGCACTTCCAATGCCGCTGGCAAACATATATGTAAACGCCGCTAAACTAAGTGCAATACCATGCGCATCAATTTGTTCTTTTCCAAACACACCTGCCATTAAACCTGCAATGGCAAAGGCAGCAACTTCAAATGTAAATTGTAAGGCAGACGCTAAACCATCCTTTAATAAAGGCCAAAAATGCTGGGCATTTATTTTTGCTGATTGATAGTATGCAGCAAAAGAATTTACAGAACGATGTTTGAAAACAAAAATTAAAAAGCCGAGTCCCATAAATACACGAGCTATAAAAGTGGCCCAACATGAGCCCATGTAGCCCAATTCGGGTAATCCGGCTTTGCCATATATTAGTAGGTAATTTAAAACAATGTTTAATAAATTACCTCCAACGCTAATATACATGGCGGCTTTTGTGTTACTTAATCCTTCTGTATACTGCTTGCATACAAAGAATAAGGCTACAGGAATAATCGAAAAAATTAATACATCAAAAAACGGAATAGCTAGTTTCACCACGTCTTCGGGTTGTTGCATATAACCCAATAAGGGCGAAGAAAAATATAGAATAATAAATAATACAACTGCTGTAAGCATATTAATAAATAGCGAGTTTTTAAATAAAGATGCTTTTTCTTTTTCGTTTTGGTTAACGTGAGCGTCAGTAATAGCAGGGGTTAATACATAACTCATCCCGATGCTAAATACCAATAAAATCACATATAAATTGTTAGATAAAATACCAGCTGCTTGTTCGGTTTTGCCCAATTTCCCTAAAAAAATATTATCTACCATACCCGTAATAATATGCCCAATTTGGGTTAAAATCAAAGGAATTGATAGTGTGACTGTTTCAGATAAATGATTATTTTTAATTGAATTTTTCAAAGCGGGTTTAAAGGTAATGCATTTTATTTGTAAAATAAGATAGATGTATTTTTGATAACCTAATTGCTCTAATTTCAAGCTTCAGTCTCTGAGTTTAAATAATTCTCAAAATACCCCTAAAACATAGATATTATGGCTGTTTTAAAACAAATAGTTATTATATTTGTGCTTTTACAAAACCTTCGTGATGCAACGTGTTACTTTAAAAGATAAAACCTTTGTTCCTTATATTACTTCTGATAAAATTTCAGTGAGTGTAAAACAGTTAGCGCAAAAAATTAATGCTGACTTAGTAAATGATATGCCATTGTTTTTAGTGGTATTAAACGGGTCGTTTATGTTTGCTTCTGATTTATTAAAAGAAGTTACTATTCCTTGCGAAATCTCTTTTATTAAATTAGCTTCTTATCATGGAACAACTAGTACAGGAACTGTTACAGAAATGATAGGACTAACTGATGAGATAAAAGGAAGAACGGTGGTTGTTGTGGAAGATATTGTGGATACAGGAGTAACGCTTGAAAAATTAGTTACGCTTTTAACTAAAAAAGAAGTAAAACAAATTAAAGTTGCCTCTTTTTTATTAAAACCAGACGCTTACAAAAAAGATATTGCGGTGGATTATGTTGGTATGGAAATACCTAATGATTTTGTGGTTGGTTACGGATTAGATTATGATGGATTAGGTAGAAACATGAAAGAGATTTACGTTTTAGATAAATAAAATTAGATTCAAATAATAATAAACAATAAAAACATCAACAATGAGCAACATGTTAAACATCGTTTTATTTGGCCCTCCAGGTGCAGGAAAAGGGACGCAATCTGAAAAGTTAATTGCAAAATATGGCTTAGTGCATTTATCTACTGGCGATATTTTACGTAGTGAAATTGCAAGAGGAACAACTCTTGGAATGGAAGCTAAACAAATTATGGATCGTGGTGATTTAGTAAGTGATGAAATTGTGATTGGAATGATTGAATCTAAATTAGACGCTAATCCTCATGCTAATGGATTTATTTTTGATGGCTTCCCTCGCACTCAAGCACAGGCGGTTGCTTTAGATGATTTGTTGCAAAAGAAAGGAACTGCTATTAGCGCCATGTTAGCTTTAGAAGTTGATAATGAAGAATTAGTAAAACGCTTATTATTACGTGGTAAAGAGTCTGGAAGACCAGATGATGCTAACGAAGAGATTATCAGAAACCGTGTAAACGAGTATAATAACAAAACATTACCGTTAAAAAAATATTATTCAGAACAAGCTAAATTCCATTCTATTAATGGTATTGGTTCAATTGAATCTATATTTAATCAATTAACAGAGCGTATTACTTTTGTAATGGCTGAGATTGAATTAACGATGTTAGAAAATGATATTGAACATTTAGATTTAACGATTAACGATTTTGAAGTTGCTACTGAAATTTCAGATGAATTAAAAAAAGATATTGAAGAGGTTAGAAGCACTGAGCCTGCTAAAAAAATAGAACCAGTAAAAGCTAAACCTGTTGTTAAAAAAGTGCTTACAAAATTAGCAAAGAAGCCTACAGCTAAGAAACCTACTGTTAAGCCAGTTGCTAAAAAAGCAGTGAAAAAATCAGCAGTTAAACCTGTTAAAAAAGTGGCTCCTAAAAAAGTAGCAAAAAAAGCTGTTGCAACTACCAAAAAGGTAGTAGTAAAAAAGGTAGCTAAAAAAGTAGTAGTCAAAAAAGAAGTTAAGAAAGTTGCTCCTAAAAAAGCAGTTGCAAAAAAGATAACTAAAAAAGTAGCAGCTAAAAAACCAGTTGCTAAAAAGGTGGTTAAAAAAGTGGCTAAAAAATCAGCACCTAAGAAAGTTGTAAAAAAGGTTGCTAAAAAAGTAGTCGCTAAAAAGCCTGTTAAAAAAGCAGCAGCTAAGAAAGTGATAAAAAAAGTTGCTCCTAAAAAGACAGTTAAAAAAGCAGTTAAGAAGAAAAAATAATATGGAATGGCAAGTAAGATTTACTGATTAACTTTTTAAATCTTACTTCTCATTTCTTAAATCTAAATAAGTGGATACTAATTTTGTTGATTACGTAAGGATTTGTTGTCGTAGTGGTAAGGGTGGCAAGGGCTCTACGCATTTGCATCGCGATAAGCTAACTGCTTTTGGTGGACCAGATGGTGGAGACGGTGGCCGTGGCGGACATATTATTTTACGTGGCAATAAACAATTTTGGACACTCATCCATTTAAAATATCGCAAACACGTTATCGCAAAACCAGGAGGTGATGGAGGTTCTTCGCACCGTTCGGGCGCCGAAGGAGAAGATGAAATCTTAGATGTACCTTTAGGAACTATTGCTCGTGATTTAGAAACAGGTGAACAAATTTGTGAGATTACAGAAGACGGGCAAGAGTTTATTTTATTACCAGGAGGAAGAGGAGGAAGAGGAAATGCTCATTTTAAATCTCCAACCAATCAAGTCCCTCGTTATTCTCAACCAGGTGAAGAAGGAAAAGAAGAGTGGAAAATTTTAGAATTAAAGGTATTAGCTGATGTTGGTTTAGTTGGTTTCCCAAATGCTGGAAAATCAACTTTACTTTCAGTAGTATCTGCGGCTAAACCAGAAATTGCAAACTATCCATTTACTACTTTGGTTCCTAATTTAGGAATTGTTCCTTATCGTGATTACAAAAGCTTTGTAATGGCCGATATTCCTGGAATTATTGAAGGAGCTAGCGAAGGAAAAGGATTAGGAACACGTTTCTTGCGTCATATTGAGCGAAACTCTACCTTACTATTTATGGTAAGTTGCCAAAGTGATAGTATTTATGAAGAATATAAAATTCTTTTAAATGAGTTAAAAGAATATAACCCAGAATTGATAGATAAAAACCGCATTTTAGCAATTACAAAATGTGATACTATTGACGATGAATTGATTGAGGAGTTAGAAAAGGATTTAAAAAAACGTATGAAGGGTAAATTTAAAATCCCTTATATTTTTATCTCTGCCCAATCTGGTTACAACATTCAGGAATTAAAAGATATGTTGTGGGAGCAATTAAATTAAGAAATTGAAAAAACGACTTCACATATTTTTTTCTTTTATACTTCTAATAAGTTTTAGCTGGCAATGTGCCGCTAAGTCTATCATTTACATAAGTTTTAAAAATAACCAAAAACAATTAGCCGAAACAGTTTGTGAAAATAAAAACAAACCCAACAGTTGTTGTGCAGCTAAATGTTATTTAGACAAGGAAATTAAAAAAGAAGAAAAACGCCAATCCGATTCCTCATCTTCCATCAAAGATAAGGCAGAGAAATCTGAATTAAGAACTGGTTTAATTACATTTTTGTTTAATCCGCCTCTTGTATTAACAGATTATAAATCAATTCAGATAAAAAGTTTACCAAACAACTTTTTATCTTCTGTCTTTCATCCACCTAGTTTATAATTTTCATTTCTATTGAATTAACTGTGTTCTAAACTTAGGACATGCTTGGCGTATAATATATGTCAGGTATAATTACGTATTATAAACTTTACACATGCTATTTTACATCTTTTTAGCAATTGTGTTTTTATTATTAAACGAATACCGTTTAATTAAAAAATACATACAAGCTATTATGAATCCAGAAGGAAAACTAGAACAATCCATATTTCAAAAATTGATAAATGGATTAATTAAACCATTCGTATTAATCAAAAACTGGATTAACTATGAATTATTAAATGACGAATTAAATTATTAATTATATAAATATTAAAAATGAAAAACATATTTAAAATTTCTGCAATAGTAATATTAGCACTAACATTATCAAACTGTAAAAAAGACAAAGCACAAGAGCCAGAACCTTTGCCAGAACCCACTCCTGTTGCAACTACAGGTAACTTAAAACTTCATTTCGAAGCTATGGTTGGAGATTCATCGTTGGTATTTAGTACACAAACTTATACAAATCAGGCTGGAAATACGTTTAACGTATCATTGTTTAAATATTATATAAGTAATGTAAAAGTTACCAAAATGGATAACTCTGTTTGGATTGAGCCTAATAGTTACCATTTAGTTGATCACTCTGACGATCTATCAACTACTATAACCATACCTAATGTGCCTTTTGGTAATTATAAAGCGATTGAGTTTATGTTAGGTGTAGATAGTATAAGAAATGTATCTGGAGCGCAAACAGATGCTTTAGATCCTATTAATGGAATGTTTTGGAGTTGGAGTAGTGGATATATCATGGCTAAATTTGAAGGAACTTCTCCTCAATCAACAGCTACAGCTAATGCTTTAAAGTTTCATATTGGTGGTTTTTCGGGGACTAATAAAACCATGAAAATTATGACTCCATCTTTTAACGGAGATACCGCTAAAGTTAGCAGCTCAGTAAGTCCTGAAATTCATATTTCTAGTAATTTACTTGAGTGGTTTCAAACTCCAACTACAATTGATTTTTCTACCACAAATACTGTACACATGCCTGGTACAGCTGCTAATACAGTAGCTAATAATTATGCAGATATGTTTATGGTTGAGCATATTCATAATAACTAGAGTTCCTTTTGTTTGTTAGGAAGAGCGAAGCTGGAAATTTATTTTCAGTTTCGTTCTTCTGTTTGTTACAAAACTCAATCACTATAATACTTATCATGAAAAAACACAGAAAAATATTTACTACTCTTTTTGTACTCTCATTTTTTTATTCGTTGAGCTGCGATATTTGTGGTAATTATATGGGAATAACACCTTATGATAATAAGAGCAGTATTTCTTTTTTGCATCGCTATCGGGTGTTTAATGGTTATAGGGATTATCAATCACAAAGTCATTTCTTCCCATCTTCTGCATATCGAGTCGCGCATGCTGATATACCTGTTGACTCTACGAAAACAAAAAGTTATTCAAGTAAAGATTTTGAATCCTATAAAATATTTGAATTACGTTTTAAATATTTTATATTAAAACGATTAGAGTTGAATGTGTTTATTCCTCTACTTAGTAATAAATCTAAAACAGATGCTGAATATACATCGCACACTGGCTTAGGAGATTTATCTTTTAATGCGGGCTATCATTTGATTACTCCTAAAGCAGATAAAACTGTAAGACATAAATTAATATTAGGTGCTGGTGTAAAAATGCCTACTGGCAACTTTTATGCACATGATAGTCATAGTGATAGACTTCCCTTTGAAATGCAAGCTGGAACAGGAAGCTGGGATGAATTTGTGTATTTAAACTATGTTTTTATGACAAAAAAGATTGGGGCAAGTGTTAGTTTAAATTACAAAATGAATGGCCAAAATATCTATAAAGAAAAGCTAAGCAATAGCCATAATGATTTTATTTCTATATTTTACAAAATGCCAATTAAAAATATCTTACTGTACCCATCAATTCAAGCCAATTACGAACACACAAAAGGCTTAACGATTAAAAGTGTATTGCAAAATGGCACATCAGTAAACTCTTTGTTGTTAGGGCCTGGTTTAGATATTTATTATAAATCAATTTCTATAAACTTAGCTTGGCAATTTAAAGCTTACGAGCAAGTAAAATCAGGTAATTTAAAAAGTGCAGGAAGATTAAGCTTTGGATTAAATTACAGTTTTGGAAAAAGAGAGAAATAAATTATGACCTATAACCTAAGGAGTCATTTATTTATCTCAAGGTAATATTTACTACTATTAACACAAGAATTCAAAATGAAAATTATTTTTATTTTATTTCCGCTATTAACGATTGTTGCTTCCTGTTCGGTTGATCCTGAAATTAAGCCAATTATCACTAACGATGATATTAAAGAAGTTGTGCCAGATTATTGGCCTGCACCACAATACAATTTCAGTAATAATTCTTTAACTGCTGATGGATTTAATTTAGGAAGGCATTTGTTTTATGAACCAATGTTATCAGCAAATAATACAATTGCATGTTCTTCATGTCATCAGCAGTTTGCTGCATTTTCTCATTCAGGACATGATGTTAGTCATGGTATTAATGGATTATTGGGTATTAGAAATGCCCCTACCTTACAGAATTTAAATTGGAATACTTCTTTTTTGTGGGATGGAGGCGTTAATAATATTGAAGTTATGCCTTTGTTTCCAATTACAAGTCATGTTGAAATGGATAATACGATGACCGATATTGTTACAAAACTATCTACCAGTGGTAAATATAAACAGCTATTTACCAAAGCATTTGGTGATGATAATGTAAATACACAACGTGTATTTAAAGCCTTAGCTCAATTTATGGGAACACTGTATTCTTATAATAGTAAGTATGACAAAGTGAAAGCAGGTAAAGAGTTTTTTACAAGTCAAGAACAAACGGGTTATATTATATTTAGTCAAAAATGTTCTTCTTGTCATGCAGAGCCTTTATTTACAAACTATCAGTATAAAAATATTGGATTAACAATAAATGCAGCATACAATGATAGCGGAAGAGCTCATGTTACATCTGACCCTTTAGATAGATATAAATTTAAAACACCTTCTTTAAGAAATGTAGAAAAATCAGCTCCATACATGCATGATGGAAGATATTTAAATTTAACACAATGCTTAAATAACCACTTTACGGCATTAGGATATTCGGCTACTACAGATCCTCAAATACTTGCAGGTATAAATCTAGGTACTCAAGATATTGATAATCTAATAGCGTTTTTAAAAACATTAACAGATACAAAATATTTAACTGATGTAAGATATTCCAACCCTAATTAGGTTTGAGGTTTTTTAAAAAGCAATACGAATAAGATTTTATATTCGTATTGCTTTTTAAATTAAAAAATATATCCCACAATTAGTTTTGCATAAAAAGGTGTACCTGGCGTGTAGTGAAGTTCTTCAACAGGCTTAGTTTCATTCTTCAAGCGTGTTTCGGTATCAAACTGAGCTTCGTTCCAATTTGTATTTAATACATTTTCAATTACTAATCCAAGTTTATAATGTTTGGTTTTATAATTAGCTGTTAAATCAAAAACGTTATAACCATGTGCAATTACCGTATTCGATTCGTTTGCGGGCCTGTCTTTCATGTATCTATATCGTAAACTTCCTTCAAATCGTTTTACTTTAAAAGTTAATCCACCAACGGATGTTAAGGTTGGTGCTAATGGAATGTAATAATTGGTTGTTTTTTGATATCCAAATAAGGTATCTATTAATCTACCGTTCGACATATTTACATCCGCATCTAAATATAACCAAGAAGTAATTTGCATTCTTCCACTCAAATCAAAACCATAACGTCTGCTTGCCCCTTTATTTTCAGTTGTTCCATCATCTCCAACATAAACTAACTCATTACTCAAATCCATTCCCCATACAGCGGCAGAGATAACGGTGTTTTTTATATGAAATAAAGTGCCCAATTCAGCACTAATAGCTATTGGTAAATGATGCTGGTGTTTATCCTGAACAGATGAGCGAGCGTCGTTTGAATGGTAACCACTTCCTGTGTTAAAGAAAAATTGCAATCTATCATTGGCGGTATAAATTAAATTTAATTTAGGGTTTATGGCCGATTGATAATTGAATCCAGAATAATTAGTATGCGCAGAATCTGTTGGCAATAAATCTTCTACATCAAAAACAAAATAATCATAACGTGCTCCTAACTCAACTCTAAAGTGGTTACTAAATCGAAATACTTCATTTACATAAACAGCATTTGAGCGTTGATGTATATTGGAGTGAGCTATCACGTTAATGCGTTCTCTTTGAGGTGCATGCCATAATTGATTTTCAATTTCATCCGAACGGAATGATGCACCTATTGTAAACTTATCATACATGTTAAATAGCTTATGCCCTATGGTATATTTAGTGTTTAAGCCTTTAATAGTTCTATTATCATCTTGTTCAATCATGTCTCCATTCACCGAATCATTTAAGAAAAAAGTAAAATCAGAAAATAGTTTAAAACGATAGGTACATGCATAAGCTTGCGTTTCAAATTCTCCTGACCCTAATTTGGTGTTATAACTCAAACTATAATTATTTCGTTGTGTAGTTCCTCCTTCGTTAGGGTCAATACTTCCATATCTAGATATGATGCCAGCTGCAACTGCACGCTCGGGTATCTGTCCAGATGCATTCCAGGACGAACCAAAACCTGTTACCGAAAATTGTATCTTGCTATAGTCGTTTAAAAATACAGTTGTTTTTGAGAAAAGGTTTGTTCGTTTAAAATCCTGATTGATATTAAAGTACCCATTGTTATTAATGACGTCAGCTGCAAAATACGATGAAACTTTATCGTTTTTTATAGGAAGTTGTAATAAGGCCAGTCCTCGTGTACTTGTTATAGCTCGTGAGTTAGGTACGGATCCTGTTTCAAGTTGAATTAAATTATTTGGTAATGAATCGTAAGTTTTAAAACTTACAGCGGCACCTGTTGCAAAATCTCCATACAATGGGGAAGATGTTCCTTTAAATACATTCATACCTTCTACAACTTCAGGAATTAAAAAATGTAAATCGGCATAGCCTTGACCATGCCCATGACTTGGCATATTTACAGGAATACCATCTACAAACGTAGCAATATCAGTACCGTGATCGCAATCAAAACCTCTGATAAAAATTTGTTCAGCTTTTCCGCCGCCCGCATGTTGTGCTATAAATAAACCTGGCACTAATCTTAAAATATCTTGTGCAGAATTTTTTGGTCTATTAGCAAAACTTGCTTGATTGATATACGAGGATGAAGCAGCTGATACAGGCTTATCGGCGGCAATGGCTATTTCATTTAAATTAACCGATTTTGAAACTAATAAAACTATGAGTTCAATGGTATCGGCTGTTGCAACATCCGTTTTTATTATTTGTTTTACATAGCCTGCTTTTTCAAACTCAATTTCATAGCTACTGAAAGGCACATTTATAAAGTAAAAAAATCCTTTATCATCTGTATGCGCATGGCTATTTGTTTTGTCAATACTAACGTAAACGTCAGTTAAATTTATTCCAGAATCTTTATCCTTTACAACGCCTTTTATAATTGCCTGTTGGGCAAATAATGAATGGCATGCAAATACATAAAACACCAGAATAAATAATAAATATTTATTCATAAAGTAATTTATTAAGTAAATGTTTGGCTACTTTATTTGGTAGCAAAAAATAGGTATGCCTTGTAATAACACATGATAATTGTATTACACAAGTTGTTTAGAAATTAATATTTAAATAATATATTTTGGTGGAGGGCTTTTAATTTCTATACTCACTGTAGGTATATACTTTGTAAAGTTTGAAACATGTTTGGTATGAATGCTCTTATTATTAAAAACAAATGTAAAGGTTGGTAATAAGTGTGTAAAAATTTCTTCAGATTGTTTTTGGTTAGAAGGTACAGGGTTACTGCTGTGGTGGTTATGTTCAGTTTCTTCAGCTATTTCTTTATGTACATGATGATGCCCATGATGGTGGTGTTCAGTAGCCATGTGATGCTCTTTCCAGAAGGCATGGGCAATAATGTCCTGTACCATAATAGTTAATGGCTTTAGTTGCACAGTGATATAACATGCCAAAAAGCAATATAGAAGGATTTTTTTCACAATACATAATTACAAAAAAAGTCTGTATGGATTCTGAAGAAATTATTTCGTGAAAGACATTATTTTGCCAATTCAATCGTCATACCAAAATCCATAATTAATGGTAATGGATTGGTGCGCAGGCCCTGCTCAAAGCTAAAGGTGTATTTACCAGCTTGCGGAAAAATCAAATTTTGTTTCAATGGAATTTTGTTATCCCAAATATCACCAGCACCATCTCCCTGCCATTCTCCTTTTTTATTGGCTAAAATACATTCTAGTGTATCCACACTGGTTTTTCCATTGGGGTAGGTAGTTGTTAAAAATACAAACAGGTTGCTGTATGGATAAGTATCTGCATGGCGCACATTTAAAAACACATTATAAAAAGGCTTATTGTCTTTTATATCTACTTCAAATTTTAATTTGTTTTCCGTTTTCCAACCCTCTTCTGGTAATTTAGTATACTGGCTAAATACCACATTTTTATTGCAAGATGTAAACACCATGCAAAGTATAAATACGCTAAGCGTTAGTGCGCTTATTTTATTCTTTAGGAGGGTTGTCATTTTTAGGTTTTGGTTTATGGTTATGTACCGGTTTTTTATGATTAGGATTATGAGGTCGGTTTTGATTTGGGTTGTGTGGTTTATTAGTGTTTTGTTCGCCACCTACTGTATGTTGTGGCTTAGGCCCTTGGTTAGGGTTTTTGGGTTTATGCTGGTTTGCTTGTTGTGGCTTATTGTTAGGTGAGCCAGCAGTAGCTTGGGTAGGGTTAGCAGGTTTATTTTGGTTTCCTTTATTAGGATTTACCCCTCCAGCATTTTGATTATTGCCAGCGGGACGCGTTTGTTTTTGTTGAGGGTTAGTTGGCTTTTCGACTTTTGGCCCAGCTTGAGTATTAGCCGCGTTTTTATTTTGGTTATGTTGAGGTTTTTTATTTTGATGATTATGTTTCGGGCGGTTGTTGTTTTTCTTTCTATCATCAAAACGAGTTAACGAATCTTGTCCAACTACATTTTCATAATCAGGTTGTTTTACAACTTGTAATTCTTTGTATTGTTTTGGTTCTAATAAATCTGCAGGTTTTTGTCCCTCAGCATTTAATTTAAAAATCTCTTTCGTACGAGCTATTGATAAAGGAATAAAAACATCTGGTTCACTTGTATAACTCCACCAAATAATGCGCTTAAAAATATCTGTTTTTTGATGAAAGGCATAACCTTTTTCCGTCGCTAATTTTCTATTGTCAATTTCAGGAAATTCTTTTAAGGCATCTTGATAGCTATCTAATTCGTAGTTTAAACAGCATTTTAATTTACCACATTGCCCTGCTAGTTTTAATGGGTTTAATGATAATTGTTGGTAACGAGCTGCAGATGTTGAAACGGTTCTAAAATCATTTAACCAGGTTGAACAACACAATTCTCTGCCACATGAGCCAATAGCACCTAAACGAGCAGCTTCTTGTCGTGCACCAATTTGGCGCATTTCAATTCTTACTTTAAACTCATCTGCCATTACTTTAATTAATTCCCTGAAATCAACACGGCCATCAGCAGTATAATAAAATATGGCTTTGCTTTTATCTCCTTGATATTCTACGTCGCTAATTTTCATCTGCAAGCCTAATTTTAAAGCTAGTGTTCTGGCTTTAAACATAGTTTCAACTTCTAAAGCTTGGGCTTCGCGCCATTTATCAATATCTTGTTGCTTTGCCTTACGGTATATTTTTTTAATCTCTTCGCTGTGGTAGTTAACGTTTTTCTTCTTTAACTGTAATCTTACTAATTCACCTGTAATCGAAACCACTCCAATATCATGTCCTGGCGATGATTCGGTAGCCACAACATCTCCAACGTTTAATGATAAATTATTAACGTTACGGTAAAATTCTTTACGAGAGTTTTTAAATCTAATTTCAACCACGTCACATGGAGTTTGGCCAGCAGGTAAACTCATATTGCCTAACCAATCAAAAACGTGTAATTTATTACAGCTACCACCAGTGCCACAAGCACCGTTGCTGTTGCAACCTGCGGGGATTCCGCTATTTTTATCTTGCCCTGTTGAGCAACTACCACATGCCATATTTTATATATTTAGTCAACCAGCCAACCAATTTATGAGTCAGTTAAAGCGAAGTTGAGAATATTAAACTTTTCTCTTAAAAAAGAGCTGCATAAATATACTTATTTAATTTTTAATCAATTTTGTGCCTTTCAATTTTTATAAACGCTTGTTTTTTTATAAAATTTAGTGTCAGAAAGGGTAATTTTTGTTTGTATTTTGCAAAAATTCTATTGAGTAAGGACTATTTGTATCATTTTTTCTCAAAACAAAATATGAAAGGCTTTTGCTTCTATTAAATGTAACATAAAACTAATAGGTAAATTTCAAGAACTACTTATCTTTACGAAATATATGAAACACATGATCGCTTTAATAACAGGAGCAACTTCGGGTATTGGAAAATCAACAGCCATTGAGTTTGCTAAACATGGATATAATTTAATTATTACGGGTCGCCGTCAAGAGCGATTAGACGAGTTAAAAAAGGAAATACAAGCAACATATAATTCACAAGTTTTGGATTTATGTTTTGATGTGAGAGATGAAAAACAGGTAGAAAAGGCTATAGATTCAATTTCACCAGAATTTAAAGCAATTGATGTATTGGTTAATAATGCTGGTTTAGCCGCTGGTTTAGCGCCTATACAAGATGGGAAATTGGCACATTGGGAGCAAATGATTGACACCAACATCAAGGGCTTGTTGTATATAACTAAGCACGTATCAAAGCTTTTAATTGAAAACAAAAAGGGTCATATCATAAATGTAGGGTCTATTGCTGGTAAAGAAGTGTATGCTAATGGGAATGTGTATTGCGCTACTAAACATGCTGTAGATGCTTTAAATAAAGGAATGCGAATTGATTTGTTGCCTCATGGTATTAAAGTTTCAGCAGTTAATCCTGGTATGGTTGAAACTGAATTTAGTATTGTGCGTTTTGATGGAGATGCAGAAAGAGCTAAAAAGGTGTACGAAAATATTCAACCCTTAAAACCCGAAGATATAGCCGAAACAATTTATTGGATGGCGTCTCGCCCAGCCCATGTTAATATAAATGATATGATTATTATGCCTACTATTCAGGCAAATTCAACAACGGTTTTAAGGTAATATATTACTTCCGTTCAATCCATTTGGTGATTTTTGAAGAAAGCGGACTTTTAAAAGAAAAAACATAATCTACTAAAAAGCCGTTTTCATCAATCATATATTTTTGAAAGTTCCATTTTACAGCGCTGCTCATAACACCATTTTCGCTTTTTTTGGTGAGCCATCTGTAAATATCACAAATACTGTCACCTTTTACGTTTACCTTTTCCATCATTAAAAAAGTAACACCATAATTTTTGGTACAAAAGTCGTGAATTTCCGTACTGTTTCCTGGTTCTTGTTCTCCAAATTGATTGCATGGGAATCCGATGATGGTAAAATTCTTATCCTTATATTTTTCAAATAAAACTTCCAGTTCTTTGTATTGTGGTGTAAATCCACACTTACTGGCAGTATTTACTATTAATATTTTTTTACCTTTTAAAGTTGAAAAATCAAAATCCTCGCCGTCAATTGTTTTTGTTTTAAATTGATAGATAGAGGAGGTAGGAGTGCCTTTTTTAGTTATAAAAGCATATAGTAAGATAATGCTTAGCAATAAAAACAGAATTATGTAAAATTTATTCATTTGTATGTATTAATGAGTGAATGAATTTGTTTTATAATATATTAATATTATGTTTGGTATCCGATTTCAAACCAAAGTTATATGAAAAAGTTCAATTTATTAGTTACTCTGTTGTTGTTAACTGTTTTTGCTCAAGCTCAAACCATATTTATAACAGAGCAAAATTACCAAAATTTAAAAGCAAATGGTAAGTTAGTTTCAAATGCTAATTATAAGTTCATCAATGGGCCAAATAGCTCGCTTCAACCTATTACTAAGCAGACTGATATCAATCCTCCAGTTAGTATGCAGGCTGCAAAAACTTCCAGCACAGGAGCTTGTCAGTGTATGCTTCCTGTAGATCCTACTTTTTCAATTGTTCCAATTACATCAGGTACAGCTCCTCAATATAGAAATGACGATGGTTCAACTGCGGCAATTCCTTTAGGATTTAACTTTTGTTTTTATGGAACAACTTATACATCTTGTTATATTAACAATAATGGTAATATTTCTTTTGGTAGTCCTTACTCTACATTTAGTTCAAATCCATTCCCAGACCCAGGATTTGTAATGATTGCTCCTTTTTGGGGAGATGTTGATACACGTAATACAGCAAGTGGATTACCTTACTTTAAAAAAACTGCTACTGCTTTAATAGTTAAATGGAGCAATGTTGGCTACTATAGTTCAATGGCTGATAAATTAAATGATTTTCAATTAATTATTACAGATGGAACAGATCCTATGTTACCAAATGGCAATAATGTGGCATTTTGTTATGGTGATATGCAATGGACAACAGGTTCTGCTTCAGGTGGTACAAACGGTTTTGGAGGTACGCCTTCAACAGTGGGTGTAAACAAAGGAGATGGAACTAACTTTATTCAAATTGGTCGTTTCGATCAAGCAGGTACATCTTATGATGGTCCTTATGGGTTAAATGATGGCGTATCTTTCTTAGACAATAAATCATATTTCTTTAATACTTGTGGTACAAATAATAACCTACCTCCAATTGTTCAAGACGCAACAGGTGGTGGTTCTGCTTGTGGAGATACTATTAAAATTTGTGCTTTAGGAGATACATTGGTTTATACAACTACTTTTTTAGCTCCAGAAAGTACACAATCAATTACGGTAAACGGTAGTGCTCCTACTTTGGGTGGAAGTTTTCAGCCGTTGGGAGTGTCAACTAGTTCAGCAGGTACTACAACTTATGCTTGGATGGTAGTTGCAAGTCCTTCGGTAACAGGTGTGCATACGGTTATTGTTACAGGAACTGATAATGGAACTCCTCCATTATCTTCATCTGCGACTTATTTTATAAAAATTGAAAACTTAGTGGTTCCTCAACCAACTATTGCTATTTCTCCTGCTGGTACAGTATGCGCAACACCTGGAGCAACGTTAAGTTTATCAAACTGTGCTGCGTATGACAATGTTTATTGGAGTAATGGTGCTAGTGGTTGTTCTACAACGGCTAATTCATCAGGTGTATATTTCGTAACGGTTAAAAAAACTGGTTGCTTCAAATCCTCTGCCGACTCTGTTCAGGTATTTCCTAATCCTGTTCCAGTGGTTTTTGGACCTCTAAATTATTGTTCTCCTGCTACTAGCACAACATTATCATTAAATGCACCAGCTTCTGGCATGCCAGCTTATGCATCATACACATGGAATCCTGGTGCTGTTAATACAGCTACTGCAGATTTAACTAGTGGTGTAAAAACCGTAACAGTTACAGATGTTAATGGTTGTGTTGGTTCAACTTCATTTACTATTTCTTCTTCGGCACCTACGGTAAGTATTACGGCAAGTCCTGCTTCTATTTGTGGAGCTGGTACAACAACATTAACGGCTTCAATATCAGGGGCAACTAGTTATAGTTGGTCTAATGGTGGAACAGCACAAACAACCACTGTTAATGTGGGAGGTGTTTACTCTGTTACGGTAGACGCTAATAACTGTATTGCAACCAAAACCATTAATGTTGTTGTTAATCCAACCCCAACAGTTGTTATTCCTACCAATGTTGGAATGTGTTCTGGGGCTTCAGCTACAGTTGGAGTTACATCTTTTTCTCCTACAGGAGCTTATACATATACTTGGAGTAACGGATCAAATGCTAGTTCATTATCTATTACTTCTCCTACTGTTCTTACATTGCAAGTTACTAATGTTGCTTCAGGTTGTATTAGTTCGATTTCTAATTCTTGTTCAGTAGTTACAGCTGCAAATCCAACAGTAACAATGTCTAGTACACCAATTATTTTCTGTAATGGGTCAAATGCAACTTTAACACCTACAGTAACTGGCGGTAATCCTGCTTATACTTACTCTTGGACTCCAGCTTCATTAGGAACTGCAGCTACAGCAACTACAAATTCTCAAAGTGTATTTTCAGTATTAGTAACAGATCAAAATTTATGTACAGGTACGGCAACTGTAGCAACAGTAAAATCAAGCCCGTCTGTTTCTGTTTCTTCACCAGATTATACTATTTGTCCAGGTGAATGTTCAGAAATTAAAGCAGTGGGAACGTCATCATTTACACCATTCACATATGCTTGGTCAAACAATGCTTCTTTTGTAGGTGATTCAACTTTAGCCTGTAATTCGGGTATTGTAACTGTAACCATGACAGATGCAAAAGGTTGTACTGCAGTAAAAACAGCAACTGTTGTAGATGATATTGTTCCTGTTGCTAGTTTTACGGCTACGCCTCCATCTCCTGTTACACCAGGTCAGTTAATTAACTTTACTAGCACATCTACTATTTCATCAGGATCGATTACATCAACAGTTTGGACATTTGGAGATGGAAATGGAGCAAGCGGAAGCCCTGTGACTCATGCATATTCTAATGCAGGAACTTTCCCAGTGGTTTTAATTGTAACTAGCTCAAACGGTTGTATAGACACTGCCACTGTAAATTATGTAGTGGACGCTATTATAGAAATACCAAACGTGTTTACTCCAAACGGAGATGGGGCGAATGATTTCTTGAAGTTTAAAAACTTAGATGTATTTGGATCTAATAACTTAACAATTTTTAACCGTTGGGGTAAAAAGATTTTTGAGCAGGACAATTACAAAAACGATTGGAATGGCGGCTCTTTCAATGATGGCACGTATTTCTTTATTTTAACAGTTCCAGAAGCTACACCAAGTACATATAAAGGATATATTCAAATGATACGATAAAATTGTGATTTTTGAGTAATAGAGCGTAAATTTGCGCCTCTATGAATAGCCAATTATTATCTCAATTAATAAAAAAAGAATTTTTACTAGAATTCCGGCAAAAGTCAACTCTTGCCGGAATTTTAGTTTATATAGTGGCTACTGTTTTCATTTCAGCATTATCATTCAAAAAAATCATTCATCCTACTGTGTGGAATGCCTTGTTTTGGACAATTTTTATGTTCATTTCTGTGAACGTGTCTACTAAAAGTTTTATGCAGGAAACTAAAGGTAAAGGCCTGTATAACTATTTATACTATAACCCGCGTCAATTTATATTAAGTAAAATAGTTTATAATATGATTTTGATGGCAGTTTTAAGCCTACTTACCTTCTTTTTTTATTCTTGGTTTGTAGGCAGTATGGTTCAGGACATGAACATGTTTTTATTAGCTTTGTTATTTAGTTCTTCAGCTTTTTCGGGAGTGTTAAGTTTAATGAGTGCCATAGCGTCAAAGGCTAATAATAACATTAGTTTAATGGCTATTTTAAGTTTTCCAGTGTTAATGCCTTTATTGTTAGTTTCGGTTAAATTAAGTAAACACGCTATTGATGGTTTGGCTTGGAGCGTGAGCTATAAATATTTACTTATTTTAATCATGCTAAATTTTGTAGTGGTTGCTTTGGCATCGCTATTATTTAATTACCTTTGGAAAGAATAATTACGTATGATAAAATGGTGGAAAATATTGGCAGCGCTTCTTATTCTTTACACTTTGGTGTGGGGAATGTTAGGGCCTGTTCCGCATTTAAATATTTTAAATGAAACTATCAGAAATGTGTATTATCATGTGCCAATTTGGTTTGCGATGATTTTTCAAATGGGCTATTCAGTTGTTTATGCTATCAAACAATTATCTAAAAACGATTTGCAGAATGATATTGTAAGTAATCAAGCGGCACAAACCGGATTGTTTTTTGCTATACCTGGATTGTTGACTGGCTCAATGTGGGCTAAGTTTACTTGGGGCACATGGTGGACATTTCAAGATCCAAAGTTAAATGGCGTTGCCATAGCAGTATTAATTTATTTAGCCTATTTTATTTTAAGAAGTTCTATTGATGACGAACAAAAAAGAGCAAGAATAGGTGCTGTATATAATATTTTTGCGTTTGTCATGATGTTTGTATTCATTATGATATTGCCGCGATTAACAGATTCATTACATCCAGGTAATGGTGGTAATCCTGCTTTTGGAAAGTACGACTTAGATAGTAACATGCGCTTGGTGTTTTATCCAGCAGTTATAGGTTGGGTATTATTAAGTCTTTGGGTATTAGATGTTAAAAAACGATTAGCCATTTTAATTTATTATAAAAATGAACAATAAAATAATTATATTCTTAGCTAGCTTGTTAATTCCTTTTTTAGGAAAAGCGCAAGCTATAGCAGAGCCAGCAATGGCAGATACTTTTAGAAGTGAAGGCAAAATTTATGTAGTGATATCTGTTATTTCTATTGTGTTTGTATGCTTAATCGGCTACTTGGTATACATTGATATTAAACTAAGAAAATTAGAAAAATAAGATTACAAAAATGAAAAAGATTCACATTTTAGGTATAATAGTCATTGCGGTTGCAATTGGTGTCATTTTTACTTCTCTTCAAAGTAGCGCAACCTATTCTGATTTTGCAGAGGCAACGGCTAATCCCGATATAGAGTACCATGTAGTTGGTAAATTAAATAAAACCATCCCAGTTCAATACGATCCAAAAATTAATGCGGATGAGTGTTCGTTTATGATGGTTGATAATAAAGGCATTGAGAAGAAAGTAGTGTTACATAAAAGTGTACCTCAAGATTTTCAAAAATCTGAACAAATTGTGTTGATTGGAAAAATGCAAGGTAATGAATTTCATGCTAATGAAATTTTAATGAAATGTCCTAGTAAGTACAACGACGGTAAACCTCAAGTTTAACAGTCCTTAAATTATATCTTTTGAACAAGACACAATACATTGGCGAACATTTATGGGTAGGGCAATTAGGTAATGCCTTTGTTGTATTATCTTTAGTAGCTGCTTTAATGGCAGCTGTAGGATATTATTTTTATTCTAAGGAAGAGTTAACTTCAGACTGGAAAAAGTTTGCACGATTAAGTTTTTCAATTCACTCCTTCTCGGTTATTGGTATTGCAGCAACATTGTTTTATATGTTGTTTAATCATTTTTATGAGTATGCATATGTATGGCAGCATAGTAACAATAGTATGCCAATGCAATATATTATGTCTTGCTTTTGGGAAGGACAAGAAGGAAGTTTTTTATTATGGTCTTTTTGGAATGTAGTACTTGGTAATATTTTACGTAAAACAATTGATGCCAAGTGGGAAGCGCCAACTATGGCTATTTTTGCTTTAGTACAGGTGTTTTTAGCTAGTATGTTATTAGGTATTTATATTGGAGATTACAAACTTGGCACGAACCCATTTATTTTATTAAGAGAAAACCCAGACTTTGCCAATCTACCATTTGTGCAAATGGAAAACTATTTAGCAAAACTTGATGGTAGAGGCTTAAATCCTTTATTGATGAATTATTGGATGACGATACACCCACCAACCTTGTTTTTAGGCTTTTCATCAACCTTAGTTCCATTTGTATTTGCTATAGCTGGTTTATGGAAACGAGATTTTACAACCTGGCAAAAACCAGCATTAACTTGGACTTTTTTCAGTATCATGATATTGGGTACAGGAATTTTAATGGGAGGAGCGTGGGCTTACGAAGCATTAAGCTTTGGAGGTTTTTGGGCATGGGACCCTGTTGAAAATTCATCTCTAGTACCATGGTTAGTGATGGTAGGAGCAGGGCATGTAATGATAATAAACAAAAACAGAGGAGGCTCTTTGTTTATGACTCACTTGTTAGCTATTGCTTCTTTCTTATTGGTATTATACTCTACTTTTTTAACCAGAAGTGGTATTTTAGGAAATAGCTCTGTGCATGCATTCACAGATTTAGGAATGCAAGCTCAATTAGTAATTTATGTTTTAACCTTTGTTTTAATTTGTGTGGTGTTGCTAATACACGACAAGTTAATTCGTGTTTCGTATTTAATGATATCATTTTTGATGTTGTTTGCAGGTGTTATGTTCGGGCATAAAATCACATTACTTCTAATTTGGTTAGCTTTAAGTTTTGTTATTACAATCTACTCTTATATCAAATTTTTTCCAAAAGAAGAGGAGGAGGAAAGTTTATTTTCTCGTGAGTTTTGGATGTTCGTGGGTTCATTGGTATTTTTATTATCATCATTAGTTATTACGTATTTTACTTCAATACCAGTATTAAACAAACTGTTTTCTTTAGAAAAGGCGCCTATAAAAGTGGCTGATTATAATATGTGGCAAACACCATTTGCAATTGTAGTGTTGTTGTTAGTTGCAGTAACTCAATATTTAAAGTATAAAAAAACAAATCTTAAACAGTTTTTAAAACACATTTCTTTAGCGGGGGCATTATCTGTTGTGTTTGGATTATCTGCCGCTATTCCTTTATACTTTTTAAAAGATTATTCTACATCAAGTACAACTGATAAATGGAATTTAATTTCTTATGCACTATTATTTATCTCAGCTTTATTTGCAGTGTTCTGTAATTTAGATTACTGGATGCGTATATTAAAAGGCAGAATGAAGCATGCAGGAGCATCCATAGCTCATATTGGTTTTGCTTTAATTTTATTGGGAGCTTTAATTTCTACCTCTAAAAAACAAACTATTTCGCAAAACACTTCTCAAAAAAATGTAGCTAGTTTAGGTGAAAATTTTAGCGCAAAAAAGAGTTTGGTTTTAACTATAGGAGATACATTGCCAATGGGTAATTATCTTGTTACCTACAAAGGCAAAGAACGTAAGGGGATTGACGTGTTTTTTAATATGGATTATTTTACCAAAGATAAAGATGGTAAATTGGTCAAGGCCTTTGAATTGAGCCCTATGGTTCAGGATAACCCAAGAATGGGACAGGCATCTAATCCAGACACCAAACACTTTTTAAGTAATGATATTTATACTCACATTACATACGCTGATTTATCAGATGCTAAAGCCGTAAAAGCAGATGCTTATAAAGAACCAACTAATTATGTTGGGCACATGCGCGATACAATTTTTGCGGATAATGCTATTATTTTAATTGATAGTATTACCACTAATTTAACCGAAGAACAATATTCGAAAAATGATAGTATGTTGGTTGTAACAGCAGTATTAAAAGCAATTGATATAAATGGTAAAACATACAGAGCAACACCAAAGTATATTTTAAAAAACAATACCGTATTACCAGATGAGTTTGAGTTAAATGAATTAGGTTTAAAATTTATTTTTTGGAAAATAAATCCTAACGAAGGAAGTATTGAAATTCAAATGAGCGAAAAAGTAAATAATACAAAAGAGTTTGTTGTATTAGAAGCTTATATGTTTCCTTTTATCAATGTGTTATGGCTTGGATGTTTAGTAATGATTGTAGGAACAACCGTGGCTATTATAGAACGTAGAAGAGTTAATAAATTAAAAGCTCAGTAAGCTTTGACAAAGCCTATTAATATAGTTGTAATTGGTACAGGTAATGTAGCACAACATGTTGCGAATTCCTTTCAAGGTATAGATTCAATCCATTTAGTTCAAATATTTAATCATAGGGCAACTCCCGAAGCCAAGCAATTTTCAAAACGATTTCAATGTAGTTTAGAAACAAATTATTCTAAAATAAATACCAATGCCAATGTTTATATAATTGCTGTGAAAGATGATGCTATTGCTGAGCTTGTAAAAAAAATAACACCTCTAAATTTAAAAGGAATTGTTGTTCATACTTCTGGAAGTACAGATATAAAAGCTTTAAAAATGGCGAGTAAAAATACAGGCGTTTATTATCCTTTACAAACTTTTTATAAAGGTGCTCAAATTAACTGGAAAACAACGCCTGTTTTAATTGAAGGCAATTCTAAATCTGTTGAAACAAAATTAAAACTGTTCGCTGGATTAGTGTCAAATAAAGTAAAAGTAGTAAAGTCAAAAAGTAGATTGCAAATGCATTTAGCGGCAGTATTTGCATGTAATTTTACTAATGCCATGTATGTGTCGGCATTTCAAATCATAGAAAAAAATATCGGTAAAAAAGATACAGATTTGTTGTTGCCTATTATGCAACATTCGTTTCAAAAACTACAAAACATTCATCCTAAACAGGCGCAAACAGGTCCAGCTATGAGAGGTGATAAATTAGTGATGAAAAAACATTTAGAATTAATTAAAAACAATAAACAATTAACCCAAGTATATAAAATTTTATCAGAGTTAATTGTTTCTCAACAATATTCAAAATAGTATATGGAAAACTTCAAGCAAAAATTAACTCGTATTAAAACGTTATTGTTTGACGTAGATGGAGTTTTAACAAACGGACAAGTTTTTTTGATGGAAAGTGGAGAGTTTGTTCGTAATCTAAATTCTAAAGATGGGTATGCTTTACAGTTAGCAATTAAAAAAGGATATCGTATTGCCATTATTACTGGCGGCAATAGTCAAATTGTGAAAAAAGCATTACATGGTTTAGGTATTGAGGATGTTTTTTTATCACAACATGATAAATTACAATGTTATAAAGATTACATCAATGAACATGATTTAAATGAAGATGAAATTTTATACATGGGAGATGATTTGCCAGATTACGAAGTTATGAAACGAGTAGGATTAGCCGTTTGTCCGTTTAATGCGGCTCACGAAATAAAAGATATTTGCACATATATTTCAAGTAGAAATGGTGGTGAAGCCTGTGTTAGAGATGTAGTAGAGCAGGTAATGCGTTCGCAAGGTAATTGGGAAATAACTGGCTGGTAAAATAAAATTACAGTTTCAATGCACCTTTATCCATTAAATACTTTACTTTAAAAATAGCAGCCACACTTATACCATCTGTTATTTCACCTTTCATTACCATTTCAAAAGCTTCGTTGAGGTGAACTTTTTTAACTTTTAAATCTTCACTCTCTTCTGGTTCTGCTTCTTCAAATGTTAAATCTGTTGCTAAAAAAACAAATGCATGTTCGTCTGTAGCCGAATTACTTAAATGCAATTGCATGATTTCTTCAAATTTTTTAGCTACAATTCCAGTTTCTTCTTTTAATTCTCTTATTGCAGTTTCAATAGGTTCTTCTCCTAAAGGCCCACCGCCTTCGGGTATTTCCCAGCTATAGGCATTTAATGGATAACGCCATTGCCCCACCAACCAAGTGTAACCATCTTTACTTAGAGGAAGGATTCCAATAGCTTTGTTTTTAAAATTAACAACACTGTAAATAGCAGGGTTTCCAGCAGGATTTATGGTCTGATGTTTGTTCACTGCAATCCAAGCAGATTCATAAACCATTTCTGAAGATAATGTTTGCCAAGTATTTAATGGGTTTTTGGTGCTCATAAAAAGTTAAAATTCTTTATTTAATCAATTAGTTGCAGGTTTCACACAGTTAAATTGTTAATATTAGGGTTATTTTCTTAAATTTAGAAACAGAAACTGCTTTAAATTCGTAAAAGTTAAAAATTGTTATGTTGAAGAAACAACTACTTTTTATTGTCTTATTCATTTCTAGCCTATTAAGTGGTCAAACATTATATTGGGTTGGTGGTTCTGGAAATTTAAATGATGGGCATCACTGGTCTTTAACTTCAGGAGGTATTGCAGCACAAATATCACCAGGCCCTAACACAAATTTAATTTTCGACGATAATTCAAGCTCTAATGATTTAGTAGTAAATATTACTGGGCTAAATCATATTAAGTCTTTAAAAGTTCAAAACACGAATAATAATTACCATTTTACTGGGAGTAATTTAGCTTCATTGTACTGCAGTGGAGATTTTATCCTGAATGAAAAATCTTTTTTTAGTGCCAATACGAAACTTATCTTTTCAAGTCTTTCGTCAAACTATGCTGTTGTTCGTTTCTGGAAAAATACAATTAACGCAGATGTTTTATTTGAAGATGGTAATTGGGATTTACAATCTGTAAAAATAGCTGATAATAACGTATTGAAAATCAACAAAGGAAATTATAAAATCTCTAATACTTCTGTAATTGCTGGTAATTTAGAATCTGTTGCTGATAATGTAAATTTTCAAACAAGCCATGCTACCTTGTATGTGAAAAACAGAGTTGTTTTAGGAAATAAGGTTTCTTTTAATTCAAATGATTTAGTATTTATTGCTAACAAAAATACTCCTAGCTTATTTAGTGTCAATCCAGCTGTAAGCTTTGGTTCTAATGCAAAATTATTGGGTATTAGTCCTAATCCTTTAGCGTGTACTATAACTTATAGTTTCACAAGCCCAACTTGTAATGGAGCTTGTGATGCTTCAATAACTGTTGGGTTTGCAGCAGGTTGTACTACAGGGCCTTATGACATGTTGTTTAATAATGGTTCTGGATGTTTCCCAAATGGAGCTAATGGCGTAACGCCTCCAACTTTTTCGCTTAACTCATTATGTTCTTGTGGCGGTTTGTTAGATATTTTTGTGTTTGATGGAAGCGGATTAGTTGCTAGTTTATCTAACTTAAGCACGCCGCAAGATCCAACACCATTAAATATGAATTTTTCTGGAGCAAAACAACCAAGATGTTTTGGACTTTGTGATGGTTCTGTTAATATTTTTAATAGTGGAGGCTCACCTCCCTATAATATTTCTATATTATCTTCTCCTTCAGGTACCACTGTAGCTACCTACACTAATATTCCAGCATTAACAACAACTACGGTTACTGGTTTGTGTGCTGGAACTTTTTCGTTTGTGGTTACAGATAATAACGATTGTGTTAAAACATTCACGTCAACAATTACACAACCTTTAGCTGTTTCTCCAAATGGTTCAGTGACTAATATTACCTGTAATGGAGTATGCAATGGTTCTGGAACAGTATCTCCAACTGGTGGTACAGGTCCGTATACTTATTCTTGGGTATCTGCGTCATCAACACCTTCTGCATCTACTACCTCTACTATCGGGACCTTGTGTCCGGGAGTGGTAACCATGACCGTAACGGATTCAAAAACATGTACAGCAACGTATACGGCAAATATTACTCAACCCACACCAGTTACCCTTACGGTAACTCACACAAATTTAAATTGTGGTAATGTTTGTAATGGTACCGCGTCTGTAACTGCTACTGGAGGAACGTCGTCATATACATATTCATGGGTTCCAAGTGGAGGAACTGGAGCCCAAGCAATTGGCTTGTGTGCAGGAACATACACCTGCTTTGTAACCGATAATGGGAACTGCGTAAAATCTACTACAGTTACAATTACTTCTCCACCAACATTAACTACAGCTCCAACCCAAACTAACGTTTTGTGTAATAATGCTTGTACAGGTGCTATTAATTTACATCCTTCAGGAGGAACTGGAGGATATACTTATACATGGTCGCCATCAGCAACTCCTTCAGGGTCAGTTAACTCTGCATTATGTGCAGGGGCATATATTTATACAGTAACAGATGCGTTAGGATGCGTTAGTTCAAACACAGTAACTATTACGCAACCTCCAGCAATTACGATAACTGTTACTCAAACAAATGTTTCTTGTAATGGGTCGTGTGACGGTGTTGCCGTTGTAAGCTCCTCAGGAGGAACAGGGGCTTTCACTTACAGCTGGTCACCTGGAAATCCAACTGGACAAGGAACAGCAACGGTAACAGGATTATGTGCTGGTACATATACAGTATTAGTAAAAGATGCTAATAATTGTTCGAAAACTCAAACAGTAACTATTACTCAGCCTCCAGCAATTGCAGCAGGTGTAACTTCAGCTTCTCTTACTTGTAATGCGGTTTGTAGTGGTTCTATAAATTCAGTGCCATCAGGTGGTACAGCGCCATATACCTTTACTTTACAATCAACTAGTGCAACTGTAACAGCAAATCCTCCTTACACAAATTTATGTGCAGGTACTTATACACTTTTAATTAAAGATGCATCAGGATGTGTGAAAACACAAACTATAAATTTAGCTCAGCCTAATCCTATAACCTTAGCATTAACCACCACTACAATTAACTGTTTTAATCAATGTAATGCTTCTGTGTCTTCAGTAGTAAATGGTGGAAGTCCTGTTTATACTTATTCATGGAGTACATCAACTTCTACATTATCTTCATTAACTAATCAATGTGCCGGAGTTGTTACTGGTACAGTAACCGACGTTCATGGTTGTAAAGCAACATCCACAGCTACTATCACTTCATTGCCAGATATGACAGTAAGTGTTGTCCCTACTAATCCAAATTGTAATGGTCAATGTACAGGTATTGCAACAACTACAGTAACAGGAGGTACACCAAATTATACAATCAGTGTTAATGGAATCAATGGAAACATCGTGCCGAATTTATGTGCTGGTACTTATACAGCTACTGTAACTGATTTTCATGGTTGTGTTAAAACTCAAACGGTAGCAATTACTGCGCCACCAGCATTAACTTTAACTACAACTAATGGAACAGTAAGTTGTTCGGGATCATGTGATGGTACAGTTTCAGTAACTCCTTCAGGAGGAACTGCTGGTTATTTTTACAGTTGGAATTCGACTCCAACACAAACAAATGCTATTGCCAGTGGATTATGTGTAGGAAGTTATATCGCAAATGTGACAGATGCGCTGGGATGTATAGCTTCTGCTACAGCAAATGTATCTCAACCAGCAGTGTTAACAGCATCTATTAGTAACGTGCAGCCAAGTTGTAATGTATGTATTGGTTCTGCAACGGCAAATGGCATTGGAGGTACGGCTCCATACACGTATTCTTGGTCGCCAGGAGGACAAACAGGTCCAACCGCAAATAACTTATGTGTGGGTGTTCAAACAGTTACAGTTACAGATAGTAAGGGTTGTGTGTCTACACAAACAGTTCAGATAAATCAAACTGTAATCATATTAGTTACTACAAACGGAAGTACTTTAGCTTGTAATAATGCGTGTTCTGGAATAGCAACAGCTAATCCATCAGGAGGTCTTGGGCCTTATTCTTATACTTGGACGCCAAGTTTACAAAGTACTCAAACGGCCACTGCTTTGTGTGCTGGTTCGCATACAGTTACTGTTAAAGACTTTAACGGATGCTCAAATACAAGCACTGTTAATTTTACAAATCCACCAGCAATTACATTAACAGTTAATCAAACAAATGTTTCATGTAATGGTGCTTGTAATGGTGTAGCAACTGCAACTGCAACTGGAGGTACTGGAACACTTGCTTATTTATGGATGCCAGGAAATAAAACAACTTCATCTATTAATGGGCTGTGTGCAGGAAGTTATACAGTAACAGTTTCTGATGCAAACAACTGTTCTCAAACACAAGTGGTAACTATTACAGAAGCTAGTTCCTTAACAGCTACGTTTAGTTTCACAAACCCTTCAACTTGTACATCGTCTGACGGTGCTATTAATGCAACGATAAGTGGAGGAATACCAACATACTCTATTACTTGGTCACCAGGTGGATCTTCGGCAAATCCCCGCACAAATTTAGCTGCAGGAACTTATTCTTTAAATATTACAGATGCTGCTGGCTGTTCTCAAACATTGGTAACGACATTAAGTAATCCTTCAGGTCCTACAGTTACAGCTACCTCTAATTCGGTGGCTTGTTTTGGACAATGTACTGGTTCGGCAACATTAACAATTACAGGTGTTGCTCCAATTTCGGTTAATTGGCCTGCTCCTGTTTCATCAACAAACACGGTTGTTACTAATTTATGTGCTGGTTTATATGTACCAGTCATTACAGATGGTAATGGATGCGTTACAAATCAAACGGTAAATATCAGTCAGCCAACTCAATTTACAGCTCCTGGTGTTGCATCAAATATAAATTGTAATTCAGTTTGTAATGGGTCAATAAATTTATCGCCAACTGGTGGCACAGGTCCATACTCTTACACTTGGACACCTTCTGGAGGAAATGTTCAAGACCCAACAAGTTTATGTGCTAATAATTATTCGGTTACTGTTGTTGATGGGAATAATTGTTCTATCACAAACACATTTGTTATTACACAGCCAACAACGCTAACACTTAATTTTAATAAAAAGGATGTGTTATGTAATACGGGATGTAATGGTGGTGTAAGAGCTGTTGTGGCAGGAGGCACTAGTCCTTATTCGTATACCTGGACACCAGTTGGTTCATTCCCAGGAGCCAATATTGATACGATTGTAAACATTTGTTCTGGAATTTATTCGGTTACTGTAAATGATGCTAATGGCTGCTCTATTTCTGGAACTGTAAATATTGCTCAACCTACAGCATTAACATCTACAGTTACTTCAACAAATGTAAAATGTAACGGAGCATGCAATGGTAGTGCTACTATTACAGCTAATGGAGGAACTATTCCTTATTCATATTCTTACAATACGACTCCTGTTACACCAACACAAACTATTAGTAGTTTATGTGTAGGAACTTATACAGGTATAGTAACAGATGCTAATGGATGTGTGAGTTCCAATAATTTTAATATTACCGAGCCTTTGCCAATTGTTATTACAACAACTATTAGTAATCCAAAATGTAATGCAGTATGTAATGGAAGCGTTGCTACTAATGTAACGGGAGGAAGTCCTAATTATAGTTATAATTGGTTACCAAATGGAGGACCTGTTCCTAGTCCAACAGGATTATGTGCGGGAAATTATACTGTTATTGTAACAGATGATAGTTTGTGTACAGGACAAGCAGTTTTAACTCTTACAAATCCAGCATCATTAGTTGCTAATACTACATTTACTAATCCTACTTGTAATGGAGTTTGTAATGGTATTGTTTCAGCAAGTCCTATAGGTGGTACAGCTCCGTTTTCTTTCTCATGGCAGCTTCCTGCAATTAATACTAATTCACTTGTTTCTGGTTTATGTGATGGAACTTATACATTAACATTAACTGATGCAAACTTATGTCAGGATATTCAAACAGTAACATTAACGGATCCTCCAGCAATTACTTTAAATCCTGGTTTAGCGCCTGCAACTTGTGGACTTTCTAACGGTTCTATTAATGCCTCTGCGTCAAATGGAGTAGCGCCTTATACCTATAATTGGTTACCTCCTGTGTCAGGAGCGCAAGCAACAAATACAATTGTTACAGGTTTAGCAGCTGGAGTTTATACAGTTGTTGTTACAGATGCTAGCACATGTTCATCTACAATTTCTGTAGCTTTAAGTAACTCTAATGGGCCAACTGGCGCAACAATTACTACAACAAACGTAGCTTGCTTTGGTCAATGTAATGGCTCTGCTGAAGTATCAAATGCTGTTGGAGGAACACCTTCTTATACATTAAGTTGGGTAAATTTAGCTCCTTCCACAAATACTTTAAATGCTAATTTATGTGTAGGAACATATACCGCGCAGGTGTTAGATGCAAATAACTGTTTGTATTTTCAATCAACAACAATTACTCAACCTCAGTTAATAGATGATAATGAGGTTATGACTAGCGCTGCTTGTTTAGGAAATTGTAATGGAAGCATTGCTTTAAATCCATCAGGAGGTAACGGTTCTTACACTTATTCATGGACACCAAGTGCATCAACAGGCACTATTTCAAATATTTGTCCTGGAGTTTATACAGCAACAATAACAGATGTATTAGGATGTACTTTAGTTTCCAATTACGTTTTACCAAGTATAACAACCATTACGAGTAGCACATTTGCAACAAATAATATTTGTTCGGGAGATTGTAACGGAAGCATTTTAGCTACCAATGTAGCAGGGGGCGTTCCTCAGTATACATTTAGCTGGTCTGATCCTGCTGGTCAAACTTCATCAACAGCAGTAGGATTATGTAATGGAAATTATTCGGTTACAATTACCGATGCTAATGGATGTTTTAATGTCATTCCTGCGGTTATGTCATCTCCAGCGCCTGTTACATTTACACCAAATATTACTCAGCCTAGTTGTAATTTGTGTAATGGTTCAGCTGTTGTTAATCCAGTAGGAGGAACAGCACCTTACACTTATTTATGGAGTAATAATCAAGTGGTGAATACAGCTACTAATTTGTGTTCGGGAGTTTATGTACTAGATATTACAGATGGAAATGGTTGTTTAAACTCAACAAATGTGGTAATTAATAACTCATCAGGGATTACAGGAGAAATAATTGTTTCGGCAGATGTATCTTGTGGTGGCACATGTGATGGCTCAGTGACCGTGACAGCTGTTGGAGGAACGGCACCTATTTCTTATAACTGGGTTCACGATGGATCAACAACACAATCATTAACTGGATTATGTACTGGAACGTATTTCTGTAATATGATTGATGCTACTGGTTGTTCGAGAACAGCAAGTGTGGTTATTGGAGCAACGACTACATTAACAATTACTTCTCAGGTATCACAATCTTCATGTACAGCTAATACAGGCTCAATTACAGTAAATGTAACAGGCGGAACAGGTGGGCCATATACGTATACTTGGTTGCCTGCTGGAAATACGCCAACAGTAACAAACTTAGCACCTGGCAGTTACACCTTAACCGTTAGTGATGGCAATTGTACCAAAACACAAGTTTATTCTATTAATACAATTAACGCACCTGTTATTACATCTACTCAAAATAATATTTCCTGCAGTGGTATTTGTGACGGAAATATTACTTTAAATATTTCAGGGGGAACTCCTACATATACTACAACATGGTCAAATGGAACTATAGCAACAAGTATTAATGCAGTTTGTGCTGGAACATATTCGGTTATAGTAACAGATGCGGCTGGATGTTCGGCGGTTAAAAATTACACATTAACCACTGTGTCTCCTATTGCATTTAGTTTACCTGATTTGAATAACCCTAAGTGTCATGATGATTGCAATGGAACATTAACCGCTATTCCAGTTGGAGGAACAATGCCTTATACTTTTAGTTGGACACCTACAAACTCAAATACTGCAACTATTAGTAATTTGTGTGCAAATAATTATTCAATTACAGTTACAGATGCTAATGGATGTTCTTCTGTAAATAATTATGCATTAATTAATCCGCCAACATTAACATTAACAGCAGTTGTAACAGATGCAAGTTGTAATACTACACCTGATGGTGATATTGACATTACTGTAACTGGAGGAAGCGCTCCGATATCTTATAATTGGACGCCAGGAAACATTCCTACAGAAGATTTAGTTAATGTATTATCTGGACCTTATGTTGTAACCGCAACTGATAATTTTGGTTGTGTGATTGATTCTGCTTTCACTATAAATTCGATATTAACAGTTAATGCGCTTGCTGGAAATGACACCATATTTTGCCAGAATGGTACTCTGTTATTAAATGGTTCTAATTCTAATGGAGGAATTACCTATGAGTGGTATGAGTTGCCTTTAACAGCTCCTTTCTCTAACACATTAATTACGTCTGTAACACCTGCAGTTGGTACAACAACTTATGTATTAATTGCAACTAATGGATTATGTATTGATAAAGATACCGTAGTGGTTTCTTCAAATGCCTTACCAATTGTTGATGCTGGTCCGATGATTAGTATTCCTTTACTATCTTCTGCAACAATAGGAGGAAATCCTACTGCACCAGCCGGAAGTACTTTTACTTGGACTCCAGCATTATCTTTAGATAACCCATCAGGAGCCAATCCAACAACTGGAACCACTGTTACAACTGTATATACAGTAAGTGTAGTTGATGTAAATGGTTGTTCAAATTCAGATACGGTTACTGTATTTGTGTATCCTGAGATTCGAATTCCTAATGGATTCTCTCCAAATGGAGATGGTAAAAATGACGTATGGCAAATAGACTTTATTTACCAATTTCCTGATTGTGAAGTGGAAGTATATAACCGTTGGGGAGAAAGATTATTTTACTCAAAAGGATATTCTGTTCCGTTTAACGGACAGTACAAAGGAAAAGATTTACCTGTAGGAACTTATTATTACATTATTAATTTAAATCATCCGGCTTATCCAGATGCATATACAAGTCCATTAACCATATTTAGATAAAGATGAAAAAGCTTAGATATATAACGGTTATCATATTGCTTGTAAATGTATTGCAAGCTCAACAGTTACCACAATATACTCAGTATATGTTAAACGAAATGGCTATTAATCCAGCCGTGGCAGGTAAAGATAACTTCGCAGATGTTCGCTCTAATAATAGATATCAATGGACTGGTATAACAGATGCACCAAGAACCTATATGCTTACGTTACATAGTCCATTAAAAAACAGACACATGGGTTTAGGGACACATATCTATACTGATATTGTTGGCCCTACTCGTAGGGTAGGTATTAGCTTAGCTTATGCGTATCACATTAAAATAGCTCAAAAAACGTTTATTTCATTAGGAATAAGTGCTGGAATTCAACAGTGGGGAATTGATGGACATAAGCTTCATTTACATGATTCGGGAGATGAAAATTTATTAACTCAGTATCAAACCAAAATGGTTCCTGATTTTGGTGCGGGAATATATGTTCATAATGATAAATGGTACGTTGGTTTCAGCGCACCTCAATTATATCAAAGCCCTATTAAATTATATGAAGGGGGAGATAATAAAGGAACGTTAGTAACTCACTTTTTATTAAATGGCGCTTATAAGTTTACAATTAATGATGATTTTAAAGTAGAGCCATCTTTTTTAGCAAAGTATGCAAGCCCTGCGCCTATAAAGGTTGATGTTGGAGCTCGTGTTATTTATCAAGAACAAGTATGGCTAGGCGCTGGTTACAGACATAATGATGCGTTTACAGCTTTAATAGGATTTATGTACAAGAATTATTTAATGATTGGTTATTCGTATGATTTTACAACCACTAATCTTAAGAAGTATTCCACAGGAACACATGAATTAATGCTTGGATTGCGTTTTTCTAAACAACAAACTAAACATTGGCCAGATGATGAATTGGCCAAATAGTTGTTTTTAATCATTCAAAAATCTTATTTTTACAGCTTTTTAAAATACACATGAAATTTCATAAAGAAGGATATCCTACATTATTAGTTACTATATTATTTAGTACTATTATTATTAGTATAGCAAAATTAGCATTCCCTGAATTTGCAATTGCGCATTGGTTTGCATACATATTATCAGGCTTTTTATTAATAGTCGTTTTACAGTTTTTTAGACATCCATCCCGTGTTCACACACTTAATGATAATGCGATTATTGCTCCAGCAGATGGAGAAGTAGTGGTTATTGAAGAAACAGAAGAGGGTGAATATTTTAAGGATAAACGTATTCAGGTTTCTATTTTCATGTCGCCTATTAATGTGCATGTTAATCGTTATCCAATTGCAGGAGAAGTGACTTATGCTAAGTATCATCCAGGAAAATTTATGGTTGCTTCTTTACCAAAAGCTAGTACTGAAAATGAACGTACATCTGTTGTAGTAAAACATGCTTCAAATGGAAAATCAGTTTTATTTAGACAAGTAGCAGGAGCTTTAGCAAGACGTATTGTTATGTATTGTAAAGAAGGAGATAAAGCAACACAATGTGATGAAATGGGCTTTATCAAATTTGGATCACGAGTAGATTTATATTTGCCGTTAGATGCTAAATTGAAAGTTAAAATTGGTGATGTTGTTAAAGGTTCTCAAACAACTATTGCTGAATTCTAGTATACAAATTCTTTTATTTCGGGAGGCATAACATAAGAGCTGTTTTTTGTATAAAAATCTTGTAGCTCTTTGTTAAACTTTTTGACATATTCTGCATATTTCTTCATGGAATATCCCGATTGATAATATGGAAAAGGTTTATGTAATTGTATGAAATATTTATTTTTTACAACTATAGCAACCTCCTTAGATGCAGCTCCTCTTTCTATAGCCTTTGGCGCATCTGCTTCTGAAACAATTCCTAATGACGAATCATAAATCGAACCTTGTTCTGCTATTAAATAAAAAGTTTCTTTAAACACAATAGATGAATTAACATTAAGTGTTGAGTCAACAAAAATTCCACTTAATTTATTGTGCTTCACAGAGTCTGAACAATCGGAATAAAAAAAGTAAACCGGACAAAAATCAAATCCTTTTTTAAAAGCACGAATTATCGATTTATTATTAATCTGCGTTTCCCTTTCTACTTGTGTTGCTAAATCAATATTTCCAGCTTTTTTTAAACGATTAATAGTATTGGCATTAGTTTTTAATCTAACAAATAAAGCCCCTTCTTTTTTTAATAAGTTAATTTGAGCTTTTGCAACACTAAAGCGTAGTTTATTAAAATCGTTAAAAGAAGAATCCGCTCTATAATTATTTACTTTAGGAGGTTTAGGATCATCTTCTTGCGAAAACCCAACCATATTACAAAGTAATACAAGAATAAAAAATAGCTTATTTAATTTCAGAGCCATTGTTGAAATTAGGTTTTGTTGCTGTTATAAAACTCAACTCCCCAGCCGAATTAGAAGCCATTAAAATCATACCTTGACTTTCGATTCCTTTAATTTTACGAGGAGCTAAGTTTACTAAAATACTAACTTGTTGCCCAATAATATCCTCTGGTTTATACCATTCGGCAATTCCACTCACAACTGTACGTTGGTCTATTCCTGTATCAATTTTTAATTTTAATAATTTATCTGTTTTCGGAACACGTTCGGCTTCTAAAATAGTACCTGTACGAATATCCATTTTACTAAAATCATCAAAACTCGTTTCAGGTTTACTTGGTGCTATCACTGTTGTAACATTAGCTGCTTTACTTGCTGATAATTTATCTATTTGTGCTTGAATTTCAGCATCTTCAATTTTAGCAAATAATAATTCTTCTTTATTAATAATATGTCCAGCAGCCATATTTGAAGTTTGTTTTGCCGCATGCCATTTTAAGTTAGGCATGTTTAACATGTTAAATAATTTAGCAGATGTAAACGGAATAAATGGTTCGCATACTACTGCTAAGTTACATGTAATTTGCAGCGCAATATTCATGATTGTTTTTACGCGTTGCTCGTCTGTTTTAATTAATTTCCAAGGCTCGGTTTCCGCTAAGTATTTATTACCTAAACGGGCTAAATTCATCATTTCTGCTAATGCTTCTCTGAATTTAAATTGCTCAATAGCTGCAGAAATTTTGTCGGGGAAAGCAGATAATTGTTCTAAGATTAATAGATCTTCTTTTGTATATGTATCGGCCGAAGGAACAGCACCATTGTAATATTTATGAGTTAATACTAAAGTACGGTTCACAAAATTACCCAAAATAGCAACTAATTCACTATTGTTTTTGGTTTGAAAATCAGCCCAGGTAAAATCATTATCCTTTGTTTCTGGAGCGTTTGAGCATAATGTATAACGCAATACGTCTTGCTTATCTTTAAAGTCAATTAAATACTCATGCAGCCAAACTGCCCAGTTTCGAGAAGTGGAAATTTTATCACCTTCTAAATTTAAAAATTCGTTAGCAGGAACATTATCAGCTAAAATAAAATCACCATGCTCCATTAACATGGCTGGGAAAATAATGCAGTGAAATACAATATTATCTTTTCCAATAAAATGAATTAAGCGTGTTTCTTTATCTTTCCAATATAATTCCCAATCATTTGGTCTTAAATCTTTTGTTGCAGAAATATATCCAATTGGTGCATCAAACCAAACGTACAATACTTTTCCTTCGGCACCTTTAACTGGCACTGGAACGCCCCAATCCAAATCACGAGTCATGGCACGTGGTTGTAAGCCATCGCCACTATCTAACCAGCTTTTACACTGACCAAAAACATTGGTTTTCCAATCTTTGTGTTGGTCTAAATAAGCCTGAATTTTAGGTTGTAATTTATCTAATGGTAAAAACCAGTTTTTGGTTTCTTTTAAAACAGGCTTGCTACCACTTAAAGTTGATTTAGGTTCAATTAGTTCTGTTGCGTTTAGCGTACTACCACATTTTTCACATTGATCGCCATAAGCGTTTGGATTAGCGCATTTAGGGCAAGTTCCAGTAATATATCTATCAGCCAAGAATTGTTTAGCTTCAGCGTCATAATATTGTTCTGTCACTTCTTCAGTAAAAACACCTTTATCGTATAATGTTTTAAAGAAATCAGAGGCTGTTTGATGATGTGTTTTACTTGAAGTACGGGAGTAAATATCAAACGAAATCCCAAATTCCTTAAAAGAATCACCCATCATTTTATGGTATTTATTTACCACATCTTGAGGAGTTACCCCTTCTTTTTTAGCTTTAATCGTAATAGGAACGCCATGTTCATCACTACCGCAGATAAACAAAATGTCTTCGCCCTTGCTTCGTTTGTATCTCACAAAAATATCAGATGGAAGGTAACATCCAGCTAAATGACCAATATGAACTGGTCCATTAGCATATGGTAAAGCGGAAGTAACAAGTGTGCGTTTATAAGTAGCTGACATAGTGTTTATTAAATAGCTAAAATGTTGTAAAATTGTGTAAAGATAGCATTAAACTTTATTCATTAAAAATCAAAATCCTATGGCATTAAAAGACAATGAAATTTGGAAACCGGTTACTCACCTAAAAGGTAAAACTAGCAAAAAATACGCGGTGTCAAATAAGGCACAATTAGCCTCATACGATAAAGATATAAAGGAAAGATATATCTTGAAACAGCATTTAAATGGAGGGTTCCCAATGGTAACAATTCATACAGCTGACAAAACAACTGCTTTATTTGCTCATCATGCGGTAGCACATAATTTTGTAAAAAAGCCGAGCCCAAAACATAAATATGTGTTGCATTTAGATTATAATAAAGCGAATAATGTTCCTCAAAATTTAAAATGGGCAACTAGAGCTGAACAAATCGAACATAGTAAAAAAAGCCCTTACGTATTAGCAGCAGCAGCACATAAGGTATATACAGGAGCAACTTCCAAAAAACTGAATGAGAAAAAAGTGATTGCGCTTAAAAATGAAATTTGGAATCCGAAACGTAAACTAACATTTAAGCAATTGGCTGCTAAATATGGCATTGCCGAAATGAATTTGTACCGTATTAAAAACGGAGAACTTTGGTTTCATGTTCACGTAGAAGGAGAACCTATTTTCCCTAAATACAAAGCTCAATTAAAAAACATTGAGTTTCATCAGAAGATTGCAGCGAAAACGAAAAAAATTGCACCAAAAAAAGCTGTAAAGAAAGTCGCAGTTAAAAAAGCATCTACTAAGAAAGCTGTAGCTAAGAAAGTTGTCAAGAAAACAGCAGCTAAAAAGAAAAAATAATATGATACTACCTTCTTATTTGAAAAAAGGTGATACTGTAGCTATTATTGCTACAGCTCGTAAAGTCAGTCAAGAAGAAATACAGCCAGCCGTAACTTTTTTTGAGAGTTACGGCCTTTCTGTTTTATTAGGTAAAAACTTATTTGAATCTAGCAACCAATATGCAGGAACCGATTTGCAGAGAGCAGAAGATTTACAGTGGGCTTTAAATGATAAAAATATAAAAGCCATTATTATTGCCCGAGGAGGTTATGGTACGGTTAGATTAATGGAATATGTTGATTTTACTGAATTTAAAAAACATCCTAAATGGGTTGTGGGTTATAGCGATGTAACCGTATTGCATAGCGCCATTCATAATATTGGAGTGGCCACATTACACGCAACTATGCCTTTAAATTTTTCTAAAAATCAGTCAGCGACACGCAGTTTAATTAAAGCATTATTAGGTAAGTTAACAGATATTGAAACTGAAGAAAATTATTCTAATATTGAAGGAACGGTAAAAGGCCAATTAGTGGGAGGGAATTTATCTTTACTATATGCTTTGTCTGGAACGCCTTTCGATATTGACACCAAAGATAAAATTTTATTTATCGAAGATTTAGATGAGTATTTATATCATCTCGATAGGATGATAATGCAGTTGAAATTATCAGGAAAATTAAGTTGTTTGAAAGGCTTGATTGTTGGGGGAATGACAGACATGAAAGATAATGCTATCCCGTTTGGGAAGTTTCCAGAAGAAATTATTTTAGACGCCGTGAAAGATTATAACTATCCAGTATGTTTTGATTTCCCGGCTGGTCATATTGATAAAAATTTGGCAATGTATTTTGGCAGAGAGGTGGAGCTGACTGTAAATGATACTGCTACATTAAAATTTGTATAACATGTTTTGCAAAACAACAGATAATTTAAATATCTACTTTGAAGTACAAGGTAATGAGAATGCTACAGAAACATTGGTGTTTTTAAATGGCTTGTCTCAGTCTACTGTCTCATGGATTTTAACAACGCCTTACTTTAAAAATGATTATCGTATTGTGTTGATGGATTTTGTTTTTCAAGGACAAAGCGATAAAACAGGCGAATGGCGAAGTTTTGATACACACGCTCGAGATGTAGTGAGCGTATTAGATTATTTAAAAATTGATAAAGCAATAGTTGCTGGATTATCGTACGGTAGTTTGGTGGCTCAGCATTTAGCGATTAATCATAGTAATCGAATTTCTAAATTATTATTGATTTCAACTTTTGCGCATAAAACGCCTTATTATGATGCTATTGAATTATCATGGTGGAGAGCTTTAGAATTTGGTGGATATAATTTGATGTTGGATATTATGTTGCCAAGTGTGTTGAGCGAAAATTATTTTTTAAATCCATTAATTCCTATTGATTTAATGAAACAAACTCGTCAGGAGGCAAATGAAGATAAGCAAGCTTTATTTAAGTTAATGCGAGCTACAAAAGAAAGAGTGGATTACAGACCAGAACTAAAAAAAATAGCAGTTCCAACTATCATTATCCAAGGAGAAAAAGATTTATTATTGCCTGTTCATATGGCAGGCGAAGTTGCCAAAGCTATCCCTAACAGTCAGTTTAAAGTTATTCCACATGTGGGACATACCCTTAATTTAGAGGCAGTTCCGCAGATGGTTTCCATCATGAAGGATTTCTTAAAACAATAAGAAATAGCTATGTGCCAACTGTCACAAACCTGAATAAGCTAACAGGCCTATACGATAGATCATTAAAAACAATAAATATCTACATGTGAAATAATCCGCAATTATTTCTAATTTTGAGACTCAATTTTTACAATGAAAACAAATTTTATAGAAGAATTAAAATGGCGTGGTATTTTACATGATGTAATGCCTGGGACGGAAGAATTATTGAATAAAGAAGTTGTTACCGGATATATTGGATTTGATCCAACAGCAGATAGTTTACATGTTGGAAGTTTAGCTCAAATCATGACCTTATTGCGTTTTCAGTTGGCAGGTCATAAGCCATTAGCTTTGGTTGGTGGAGCCACTGGTATGGTGGGCGATCCAAGTGGAAAATCAGCAGAACGTAATTTGTTAGATGCAGATACTTTAAATAAAAATATTGAAGGAATTAAAAAACAATTAAGTCAGTTTTTAGATTTTAATTGCGGAGCGAATAGCGCAGAGTTAGTTAATAATTACGATTGGTTTAAAAATTATTCGTTCTTAGATTTTATTCGTGATGCTGGAAAACACATCACAGTAAATTATATGATGGCGAAAGATTCCGTAAAGAATCGTATTAATGGAGATGCTGGTATGTCGTTTACAGAATTTAGTTACCAATTAATTCAAGGTTACGATTTTTATTATTTATGGAAAGAAAAGAATTGTAAAATTCAAATGGGAGGAAGTGACCAGTGGGGAAATATTACTACTGGGACTGAATTTATTCGACGTAAAGCTAGTGGAGAAGCCTTCGCCTTAACAACTCAATTAATTAAAAAATCAGACGGTACTAAATTCGGAAAATCCGAAGGAGGTAACATTTGGTTAGATAGAGAAAAAACATCGCCATATAAATTTTATCAGTTTTGGTTAAACGTGAGCGATGAGGATGCAAAATCTTATGTTCGTATTTTTACTTTATTTAATCAGGCTGAAGTTGAAGAATTAGAAGCAAAACATGCTACAGCTCCTCACGAACGTCATTTACAAAAAGCATTAGCAAAAGAAGTAACTACAAGAGTGCATAGCGAAGCAGATTACTTACAAGCTATTGAAACTGCTGAATTTTTATTCAAATCAAAATCGGAGGATGTAGCTAATTTAAATCCAGATGCTTTTGAAAAAATGTTAGGTGGCATTGATACTTTTGAAGTAAACAAAGCAGATGTTGCTAATGGAATAAATGTTGTTGATTTGTTAGTAGATAAAGCAGCAGTGTTTCCAAGTAAAACAGAAGCTCGTAAAATGTTTACAGGTAATGCGGTGAGTATTAGTAAAACTAAAGTTGCGGATGTGAATGCAACTATTAATTTAGAAGCTTTTAACGGAGGTAAATATTTGCTAGTAAGTAAAGGCAAAAAAGAAAACTATTTAATCAAGTTGGTTTAAGATATTAAAATGATTAAAGACATCGTCATCCCAGAAGTATTTGATGTAGCAATTGCTATTGTTCAGGAGTTTGAAGGACTTGATGAATACAATGCTTATGTGTTTAATTTTAAAGAAGAAAGTATTAAAAATGTATTGATCACTTCTACAGGTTATGGAGTGATTAATGATGTCAAGAAAAAAACAAGTACACTCCGTCATTTTTTCGAAGAAATTGAAACCTTAGATTATAAATTAATTGAACCAGTATCAAAAGAAGTATTTGGATTAAGTAATGAATACTGGCTAAGCTTTACAATGAACGGTCAATTATTTGACAAGCAATTTATCTTTTTGCCGGAATCGATTATTGAATCTAACTTTCAAATGATTCCATTTATTGATAAAATGGGCGTTATCATCAAATAAAAATTTCTTTAGTAACAAAAGTCACTCTTTAGTTTTATAAATTCGTGTATATTAGGCGAAATTTAAAAAACAGAATCATGAAAGGTCGATTTTATTGGTGGAACGAATGGATGGAGCGTAAACATAAATACGCTACCGCAACTGATAAACAATTAAACGCGGATAAGTTTAATGCAATTTGTGCAGGAACTGGTTTGCCAAACATTCATCAAAAATCAACATTTAAATTTAAAGATGTAGCGGATGGCGCTTCTCGTTTTGTTGGAAATTCTCCTTCTGGCGAAAAACCATTTGCTCGTATTTATACACGTTTGGGAAATCCAAACACGGAGTATTTAGAAAAAGTATTATTCCAATTAGAGTGTCAACATATTATTGATAATGCCTTAAAGTCTGACGAAAAAGCACCAACGATTGCGTCTTTGGTATTTGCTTCAGGTATGGCTGCCATCTCAACCGTAATTATGGGTTTTGTGCAACCAGGAGATGGAATTATTGTTGGTAACGTATATGGTTGCACTGATTCGTTAATGCGTTTTTTACAAAAACGTTTTGGTATTGATGTCTATTTTGTAGATGCTACTAATCCTGATAATGTAAGAGATACATTAAATGCACATCCTCACGTGTGTGCTGTATTAATTGAAACACCGGATAATCCTACTTTACAGTTATGTGATATCGAAGCTATTTCAAAATATACAGAACAACATGAAGCTATGTTAATTGTAGATAACACATTTTGTTCTCCATACTTACAGCAACCTTTCCGTTTAGGAGCTGATGTGGTGATTCATTCTTTAACTAAGTATGTAAGTGGGCACTCAACTTCTATTGCTGGTGCCGCGATGGGTCCGTTTGAATTTTTTAGCAAAGAGGTTTATCCGGTTTACAAAGATTTTGGTCCAACACCTTCTCCGTTTGATAGCTGGTTGAATAGTTTAACGATTCAAGAAATGGGAGTTCGTATGGAACACCAATGTAAAACAGCTTTGCAAGTGGCTGAGTTTTTAGAAAAGCATCCGAAAATTGAAAAGGTTTGGTATCCGGGGTTACCAAGTCACCCACACTATGAAATTTGTAAAAAACAAATGCGTAATGGTGGAGGTATGATTTCCTTTGAAGTAAAAGGTGGTTTTGATGCAGGTGTAAAATTGATGAATTATTTTGCGCGTCCTGATACTCCGATGGAATTAGCAGTGAGTTTAGGTTCTGTTATTAGTTATATTGAACATCCAGCAAGTATGACCCATTCTGTTATTCCAGAAGCAGACAGATGCGTGCGTGGAATCACTAATTCTTTAGTGCGATTATCAATTGGTGTTGAAGGTTTTAGTACCATCAGCGAAGCATTAAATGCTGGTTTGGAATTATAAAACTAGAAAAACGCTACTTTTCCCTTAAAAATTAGACAAACATCCCAATTTTTGGGATGTTTTTTTATGTAAACTAGAGTAATTTTTATACATTTAGTACTTTAAGAACTTAATTTTTAAATGGCAACTACAATACTAGATCCAAAGTCAGTGAAAGAGAAAATATCTGTTGAAACACTTAAGAAAGCATATACTTTAATGTGTACTGCTAAAAGCATGGCAGAGTTATATGAAGCTAATAAAGAAATAACCGCTAAATATGTTCATGCTACATCTCGAGGACATGAAGCAATTCAGTTAGCAACAGGGTTACAATTGTTACCTCAAGATTTTGTGAGTCCGTATTACCGTGATGATAGTATGTTGTTAGGTATTGGTATGTCGCCATTTGAATTAATGTTGCAATTATTAGCAAAACGTAATGATCCATTTTCAGGAGGTAGAACTTATTATTCTCACCCAAGTTTGCGTAGAGATGATATGCCGAAAATTCCTCATCAATCAAGTGCTACAGGTATGCAGGCTATTCCTACAACTGGCGTGGCAATGGGGTTACAATATTTAGAATTAAATAATTTACAACAAGATTTTAAAGGAAAAAATCCGGTTGCTGTTTGTTCTTTAGGTGATGCTTGTATTACCGAGGGTGAAGTAGCTGAGGCTTTTCAAATGGCGGTTTTAAAGAAGTTACCAATATTATATTTAGTGCAAGATAATGAGTGGGATATTTCTGCTCATGCTCGCGAAATTCGTTCTCAGGATGCAACAGATTATGCCAAAGGATTTAAAGGATTAGAGACTCGTACGATTGATGGAACTGATTTTATTACTTCATACAATACGATTAACGAGTGCTTAGAAATTATTCGTAAAGAGCGCCGACCAATGTTGATACATGCAAAGGTTCCTTTGTTAAATCACCATACCTCAGGTGTTCGTAAAGAATGGTATAGAGATGATTTAGAAGAGTGTGCAAAAAGAGACCCATTACCTCGCTTACGTAATCAATTAATTATTGCAGGAGTAGATGCTTCAGATATTAAAAAGATTGAAGAAGATGCTGTAGCATTTGTAGAATCAGAATATCAAAAAGCACTATTAGAAGAAGATCCTCGTCCAGAAGATTTATTATTACATGATTTTGCGCCAACTCCAATTACCGAAGAAAAAGGTAATAGAACTCCAAGCGGCAAAGAGAAAACCGTTATGGTGGATAGTGCTTTATTTGCGATTCGTGAAATTATGGAAAAACATCCAAATGCCTTGTTATATGGTCAAGACGTAGGTAAACGTTTAGGGGGTGTATTTAGAGAAGCCGCAACTTTAGCTCAAACATTTGGAGATAACAGAGTATTTAATACACCAATTCAAGAAGCATTTATTATTGGCAGTACGGTTGGTATGAGTGCTGTTGGTTTGAAACCAATTGTAGAAGTTCAGTTTGCCGATTATATCTGGCCCGGCTTAAATCAATTATTTACAGAAGTAAGTCGTTCTTGTTACTTAAGTAATGGAAAATGGCCAGTAAGCTGTATTGTGCGTGTTCCAATCGGCGCATATGGTAGCGGTGGACCATACCATTCCAGTTCTGTAGAAAGCGTATTAGCAAATATTAAAGGAATTAAAATTGCTTACCCAAGCACGGGTGCTGATTTAAAAGGCTTAATGAAGTCAGCTTTCTACGATCCAAATCCTGTTGTGATGTTAGAACATAAAGGATTGTATTGGAGTAAAATTAAAGGAACTGAAGATGCAAAAACCATTGAGCCAGATGAGGATTATGTCATTCCATTTGGTAAAGGTAGAGTAGTGCAAGAAGCTACAGAAGAAAATATTACTAAAGGCAAATCCTTAACCGTTATAACTTATGGTATGGGAGTTTATTGGGCTAAGAGCGCTGCTAAAAAGTTTGAAGGACAGGTAGAAATTATTGACTTAAGAACGATTGCACCTGTTGATGAGGAGTTAATGTTTGCAAGTGCTAGTAGGCATGGTAAATGTTTAGTCTTAACTGAAGAGCCAGTGTTTAATGGCTTTGCTCAAAGTATTGCAGCACGTATTTCTGAGAATTGTTTTAAAAAATTAGATGCACCTGTAAGAGTTATTGGCGCAGAAAATTTACCTGCTATCCCTTTAAATTCAACATTAGAACGTTCTATGTTGCCTAACGCTGATAAGGTAGAAGTAGCAATAGAAGATTTATTAAATTACTAAAACAAAAGGGCTTTACAATTTGTAAAGCCCTTTTTTTAGCCAATAGATTTTATTTCACTTTTACCCAAAAGGTTGTTCTGCCAAGTAAAGAAACTCCAATGTATCCACGCACATTTAAATTTCCTTTTTCATCTCGAGTAATTTTACAGCTGTAGGTCTTTCCGTTTTTTGGATCATAAATTGTACCATCGTGCCATAAATCTTTTCCGTCAAATATAAAATCTTTTAAAATTTCTTTACCTGCTAATTTATCTGCTTGTTGTTTTGGGTCTGGATTATTAGAGTCTAACTTACCTGGTGTTTTAGTCCAAGTTAGCACTCCATAATATTTAGAACCTTTTTTTGTAATTTCTACCATACCTTCATTTTTATCGGTCATATAAGTACCAATCAAAGCATCTGCATTCTGTGAAAATATGGAAAATGAATTAATTAATAATAGAGTTAGGATAATGTTTTTCATAGTTTTTATTTCAAATATATAATATTCTTTATAAACATGGATTATTAATAAATTGTATACTACTAGTGCTAAATATTTATTTAAACAGATTGTAGTAAAAATGAGAGAGTCCACACAATTTTGCATGGACTCTTTTTGTTTTGGTGTTTATTAAATTATTCAAGAATTAATTTAAATAATTTAGTTCCCTCACTAGTGTTTGCTTTTAAATAATAAACTCCTTTACTCTCCATGTTCATATCAATAGTTGTTTGGTTTGAGTTTTTGATAGTTTGAGTTTTTACAGTTTGTCCTAAAGCATTGATAACAGTAATGTTTAAATTTTCAATGTTTGCTGAAGTTGATATCATAAACACACCATTGTTTGGATTAGGATAAATAGTAATAGCATTATCAGAAACAATATTGTTAATGCTTGTGCAAGCACTTACATTCAATGTAATTGAACTATTACTGTTACATGTTCCGTTTGAGCCTGTAATGGTATAAGTTGTAGTTACAGTTGGATTAGCTATTACAGTATTTCCATTTGAACTACTTAAAGTTGCAGCTGGAGTCCAAGTATAAGTACTAGCTCCACTTGCAGTAAGTGTAGCACTTTGTCCAGTACAAATTAAAGTCGAAGAAGCACTAGATGTAACAGTTGGACTAGGTGATACATTCACAGTAAAGGTTACTGTATTTCCATTACATGAACCATTGCTTCCTGTTACAGTATAAACAGTTGTTGAATTTGGGGACAATGTGCTTGTAGAACCAGATCCAGATGGCAACCAAGTGTAAGATGTTGCTCCAGTTACATTAGCTACAACAGATGTTCCATTACAGATAGTTGTGTTTGTAATAGATGCGGCTACTGTTGGTGTGGTGTTTACATTTACTGAAATAGTTTTTGATGAACTACATGTGCCATTTGAACCAGTTACTGTATAAGTTGTGCTTGTGGTTGGAGCATCAACAATTGTGGATGTTGATTGACCTCCCGGCATCCACGAATAGTTTGTTGCACCGCTTGCTGTTAAAGTTGTACTTTGTCCTGCACAAATATTAGCGGAAGAAGCTACTACGTTTACAGTAGGACTTGCAGTAACATTAATTGTAAAATTCTTAGAAGTGCTTACACAGCTTCCATTACTTCCCGTAACAGTGTATACTGTTGTTGAAGTTGGAGATAAAGTACTCGTAGAACCTGATCCAGTAGGTAACCAAGTATAAGTCGTTGCTCCAGTTAAATTTGCAACTACAGAAGCTCCACTACAAATAGTTGTGTTTGTAATTGATGTAGCCACAGTAGGAGTAGAGCTAATATTTATTGTAATTGTTTTTGTTGAGCTACAAGTACCGTTTGAGCCTGTTACTGTATAAGTTGTATTTACCGTAGGTGAAACAACTACTACGGTTGTTGTTTGTCCACCAGGTAACCACGCATAAGTAGTTGCGCCGCTTGCTGTTAATGTTGATGATTGCCCGGCGCATATTGTAGCTGATGATGCCGTAATATTTACAGTCGGGTTAGGACTTACAGTTACTGTTACATTTTTAACAGCACTCGTGCATCCACCAGTTGAACCTGTTATTGTATAAATTGTAGTTGATGTTGGAGATAGTGTACTAGTTGCACCAGAACCTGATGGTAGCCAAGTATAAGTTGTTGCTCCTGTTAAATTTTCAACAATAGAACCACCAGAACAAATTGTTGTATTGGTGACAGATGTAGCCACTGTTGGTGTAGTTGTAATAGTAATAGTTTTTGTTGCTGTAGTAGTTCCTGTACTATTAGCAACATTTAGTGTAATTGTTTTTACACCTGCAGTTGTATAGGTTACAGATGTATTTTGAGTAGTAGCTGTTGTTGGCGTTCCTCCTGCCATTGTCCATGTCCAACTTGTAGGGCCGCCTGTTGAAGCATCTGTTAGTGTAATAGGAACTCCAGTACATCCAGTACTTGCTGAGGTAATTGCAGCAGTTGGTGATGTAGCACCAACACCTGTAATATTGATGTTGTCCAAATAAATCGCATCGCCATAATGTCCTCTGTTTATAAATGCAATCATAACATTTGCCTGACCAACATAGGGCGTCAAGTCAATAGAATCTTTTACCCATTGTGATGCTGCAGTAGGTGTAAATACAGCAGATGAGGTTGCTGTTGTTGCAGTTGCTAATTGTGAACCTCCTTTTAAGTAAGGATAGGTTGTTGATGTTCCACAGTTCGTTGAGATTCCTATTTGTAATGTGTCAATGTATGGTGTAGTAAATGTTTGAGAGTATGATCTGTAAAATGTCATTTTTGCACTTGTATAACTGCTTAAGTTAACGTATGTTTTTAATTCATCGCGTGTAGGAGTTATACTGTCAGACCAGTTATTAAATAAAGTACTTTGTGTGCTATTATATCCAGCTGTTGTAGCCAAATTCCACGTTTTATTATCACTTCCTGCATCGGTAATATACCAGTTGGTTGGTGGATAGGTTGCAGATTGAAAATCTTGTACCAACGGTAAACTAGCAGGGCTTACAACATTTATATATGCTGCAACAGAGTATGTGCTACTGCCATTTACATTTGTTGCTACTAGTTGTACGCTATAACTTCCAGGAGTATTATAAGTTATTGTAGGATTAGAAACTGCTGATGTTGATGGTGTTCCACCTGCAAAAGTCCATGTAGTAGCCGTCGGAGAGCCTGTGCATAGGTTTGTAAATATAACTGTTTGTCCAGGGCATACAGTAGTTCTATTTGCTGTAAAGCTTGCTGTTGGAGCTCCTAAAGTACAGTTACTCGAAGTAAGAGGGATCATTAATGGTAGTCCGCAAGTGTTTCCTGCTTGTGCATTTCTAACCATTACCGCTAAGCCGCCATTTAAATCATCTGTGTTTAACGTTCTTTTTGATTGTCCGTTACTTAATGCCCAATGCATTAAATCGTTACTATTAATCACATGGCCCAGCTGATGTCCATGTCCTAATTCGTGAACCGTCACAGATTCAAAATCGTATTGAGATACACTAGGTGCAGTAGGGCCGTATTGCCATGTCCCTCCTCCTGGTGTATTTGCAAATTGAATGTCTAATTCAGATACAAACCAAGTTTGGTTCGGATCTGAACCACAACCTGAAGCATAGTATGAACATTGCCCCAAAACACCAGCTGCTAAAGCAGAATTAAATGTAACAATATTAACATTATCATTTGCAGAAGCAGAGATAGTTGAGGTAGTAGTTGCAGTTGGCCAATTAATATATGTGGCACATCTCCATGATTGTAATGAACGTTGAAACGCAGCTTTAGCGGGTGCATTTGTATTAAAATTAACATTATATGTCCATGTGTAACCACCACCAGTTTGATTTATATGTTTTGTGATGTATCTATAACCAGCTCCATTATCAACATTAATATGAGAATATGGAATTGTTAATGTTGCTGTACTGTTTGATCCATTAACTCCAATGGTACCTGTCCCTGCTTTTGATGGAACCTTAACTTGAATTTGAGTATTTGTCCAAGATATAATTTCACTCGCTAATGGAGAAATTGTTCCAGTACCACCATTGTCAGAATTTTTAAAAGTCACTAAAGAAGGAGTTATTACCGTTCCGAAACCAGAACCATTAATGGTTAAAACTGAATATGTTCCAGCAGTAATTGATGTTGGAGAAAAACTAGTAATAGCTGCAATATTTTGAACTGTATTAACTACAGGCGTACTAATTTGAAATGGATTTATTGGTTTGATTTGAACATAACTAGCTCCAGTTAGTTGAGTGATAGTGTTGTATAAATTCATAGACGCATTTTGATATTTATTAAACGGCTCATTAGCCATATCGCTTTGCGTGTCATATTTTATAAATCCTTGAGCACTAGCATATGCTTCGTATACTTGTTTGCCAAACTGTGATGGTTGGTTATTAGTGTTTAAAGTAAAAACACCAACATCTCCAACGTTTAATTCTAATGTTGGTTCAAATACATGTTTAGCATTTCCCACAATACCTCCCTCAGTGATAATTTCTAAAAATGGAGAAGATGTGTTTTTGAAGGCTTTATAAACTTCAATTAAGTTTGAAGTATAAATTTTATCGTGATTTGCGTTCCAAAAACATTGTTGATTAATTACTTTTCCTTCAATAATTAAAGACGATTGAGGAACCCTTTGGCTTAATAATACAGGATGCATTAAGCATTGAGCCGAAACCTGAAAGATAGATGCGGTAATAATACTGCAGATAAGTAATATTTTCTTCATGTGAATTATGTTTAGTTATAGTAAATATAATGAATGAGAGAGGTAAAATCAATTTTTTCAATAAATCTCCAAAAAAATTAACAAATACAGTTTAAACAATTTAGTGTTTATTTCTATTGCTCGTTTTTTTAGCTTTTGTATACTAAAAAAGATAGATTTATAGTAAATCTAAAATTTAGTTTTATGGCAAAGAAAGCAACTCCAAAAAGTAATGAGAAAAAAATATTTGTTCTTGATACTTCCGTAATTATTTACGATCACACGGCAATCAAAAATTTCCAAGAACACGATGTTGTAATTCCTATAACGGTTTTAGAGGAATTAGATAATTTTAAAAAAGGAAATGATACTAAAAACTTTGCTGCACGAGAATTTACACGTTATGTAGATAACATGTCAGGTAATCATTTGTTACAAGAGTGGACACCGATAAATGGAAGATCACATGGTAACTTTAAAATTGAAATGCACAACTCATCTAAAATTGATGCAGAAAAAATTTTTCAAGAACGAAAAGGCGATCATCGTATTTTAAATGCAGCTTTATATACTGCAGAAACAAACCCAGATAGAAAAGTAGTTTTAGTTACTAAAGATATTAATCTTCGTATTAAAGCTAAATCATTAAATCTTCATGCAGAAGATTATACAACTGGAAAAATTTTAGCAGTTGATGAATTATATACGGGAAATAGTACGGTTGATAAAGTAAATCCAACTATCATCAATACGATTTATGAAAAAGGTTCTTGTTTGGTAAAAGACGTTTTGAAAAAAGAAACACCAGAGGATAATCATTATTATGTTTTAAAAAATGGGAACGCTTCTGTTTTGGCTCGTTACGAGCATTCTTCAAAATCATTAAAGCGAGTTACTAAAACATCATCATATGGTATCATTCCTAAAAATGCAGAACAATCATTTGCATTAGATGCCATTATGAATCCTGATATTAAATTAGTCAGTATTCAAGGTGTTGCTGGAACAGGTAAAACATTATTGTCATTAGCAGGAGCATTGGAGCAACGCCGAAACTATCATCAAATTTATTTAGCGCGTCCTATAGTGCCTTTGAGTAACAAAGATATTGGTTACTTACCAGGTGATGTTACGTCTAAATTAAATCCATATATGGAGCCATTATGGGATAATTTAAAATTTATTAAGAGCCAGTTTTCTGAAAAGGATAGAGAATTAAAAGCAATTAATGAAATGATTGAAAATGAAAAAATTGTGATTTGTCCTTTGGCATTTATTCGTGGTCGTAGTTTAAGTAACATGTTTTTTATTGTAGATGAGGCTCAAAACTTAACGCCGCATGAAGTAAAAACAATTATTACACGTGCAGGTGAAAACACGAAGATTATTTTTACAGGTGATATTTATCAAATAGATACTCCTTACTTAGATGCACAATCAAATGGATTAAGCTATTTAATTGATAAGGTAAAAGGCAAGCCTTTATATGCCCATATTACTTTACAAAAAGGAGAGAGAAGTGAGTTAGCTAATTTAGCTAATGACTTGTTATAATTTATCATATACTAAATAAAAAAGGCTTATCAATCGATAAGCCTTTTTTTATTTTTATAAACCAGGCAGCATTCCGCTTGCTACTGATTTCATTTCGTTTTCGTTTAACTCATTGGCTTTAAATAAAGCTTTGTTTAAAGTAACAGTTAGTTGTTCTTCTAATTCTTCTTTATCTCCATGTTGCAATCCTGGAGCAATAGTTAATGATTTAATTTCTCTATTACCAGTAATGGCTATTTTAATATCACCACCAGCGCCTTCAACATCAACAATAGTGCTGTCTAATTTTAATTTTATTTCATCGGCTTTTTGCTTCATTTCTTGCAATTTGCCCATCATGTCTCCAAATTTTCCGAACATAGTGTTTTTGTTTTTTGTAAAATTAATTATTTTAAAATTCTAAACTCATTAGGCAAATAATTATTTAATCTGTTACCTAAATGTTTTATCCAACCTATACCAAAATTATTAAATGCCATTAAATTCCAGCCTTTATTCCCTTCAATCGTTTGTAATTCTTTTTTAAGAAATAGCAAAGCTTGTTCTTGGGTGCATTCAATTGTTTGAATATTTTGAGAACGATGAATACTCCAAGCTAAATCCTGATGAGGAATCACATCGTTTTTAATTAGGCTTCCAATGGTTGTGCCCACTTTTTTGTAATATAGGCTTGGATGTTTGTTAATGAAATCTATTACAGTTTGATTTACCATTAAATAATCATCCTTAAATTTTGTGATAATGTGTTTATCTAATTCGTCAATCCAATTTATAAATAATTCTTTTTCTTTGGGTTTAATAATTGAAAAAGCTTCGTGTTTAGGTTTCCTTACTTGGTGGTGATTATCAATAGCACCTGGCTTTTTAAATATTGAACAAAAAAAGCCTTCTGATTGTGTTTTATCTGGATAAAAACGGTATCCAAACGCATGGTGATTTTCACTTTGTGTTTCTACAATTCCCCATTTTTCTTGAATAGGAATTTGCACACTAATCAAACCAAATTCTTGAACTAGCCAATCTGCAATCTCTTCATTTTCTGCAGAAGAGTAAGAGCATGTTGAATATACAATTGTTCCACCTTGTTTCAAGGTTCCTATAATATCCGATAAAATTCGTTTTTGACGTTGACTGCATAAGTTCACATTATCTAAACTCCATTCATCAACGGCATCGTGTTGTTTCCTGAATAATCCAGATCCGCTGCATGGAGCATCTACTAATATAACATCAAAAACATCATCGATGTTTGAATAGGAATTAGGGTCGTTATTGGTTACTACCACATTGCAGCTTCCCCATTTACTTAAATTTTGTGCTAATACTTCTGAACGAGGTTTTATTATTTCGTTTGCAATTAATGCGCTTTGCTCATTTAATAAAGAGTTTAGTAATGTACTCTTCCCGCCTGGAGAAGCGCAAACATCAAATGCAGTAATGGTTTGATTAAAATCAACGCAAGAAGTTAATGCATGTTCAATAAACATAGAACCTGCTTCTTGAACATAATAACATCCAGCTTGAAATAATATGTCGTGTGTGAAATTAGGGCGCTCTTCTAAATAAAACCCATTTTTATTCCATGGAATTGGATGATCTAGCTTAAAATTAAGTTGAGTTTGTTTAAAAGGATTTATTCTAATACTTGTTGGCGAATTGGTTTGATGCGCGTCAATAAATGCTTGCTCGTCAAATCCTTTACAACAAGAAATTGAATTTATAAATTCGGTAGGTAATTGTAACATAATTGTAAATCAAAGATAAAGAAATATTACTTTTGTTTGTGTTTAAAAAGGAAGAGCCTATAAAAATTACCGACCCTCATCTGGCATTGGTTAAAATGCAGAGTTGGTGTGCTTATCAAGAACGTTCGCAGCAAGATGCTCGAGATAAGCTATATGAATTGGGCATGTGGACAGATGCAGTTGAGAATATTATTTCGCAATTAATTCAAGATAATTTTTTAAATGAAGAGCGTTTTGCTATGGCTTTTGCTCATGGTAAATTTGCTATTAAAAAGTGGGGAAGAATAAAAATTAAACAAGAACTAAAACAAAAACGTATTAGTGATTATTGTTTAAAAAAAGCTTTACAACAAATTGATGAAACAGAGTACATCAATACTTTGAAAAAAATTATTGAAACAAAACGTAAACTCATTAAAGAACCTAATAAAACTAAATTAAAGTTCAAGTTAATGAGTTACGCTTTATCTAAAGGCTACGAAAAAGATTTAATATTTGATATATTAAACGACTATGAAAATTAGTTGCTTATAACTATTTTTTTATGATAGTTTTTATTACTTCCATTAATTTCAATGAAATAAATTCCATCCGATAAATCTTTAACATTTATTTCGTTATTTCCTAAATGTAATTTTTCAGTTTTTATTATTGATCCTTTGCTATCAAAAATTATGGCGGAGTTTAATGTTTCGTTTTTTATAAAAAGAGTAATAAAATTTGATGCGGGATTTGGAAATAATTTAAGTTCTTCATTTTTGTGTTCATTTATTGAAGTAACATTTGTATGGCAAAATACATAATTTAAAGTGTCTAATAATGGAGTTCCTGCTACAATTCCTGACCCAAGCGATGTTTCCATATAATCACCTGTGATTTCCCAGATAATTGTTCCACGAGCGTTATGATTAACAATGTATTCTGCTTTCATGCCTATAGATTGTTTGTTATCGTATGAAACAAAAGTTCCAGCAGCAGAGCCACTTGGTTTACCTGTTAAGTAAGGAACCTTCGCAATATTATCCCAATGGTAATCAAACAAACTCATTTTATCTATCACATTATAATATAATGGAGTTCCAGCATCTACAGAAAATGTTACATTATCTTCTCCACAGTTTGTAGCTTGATGTAAGGTTGTCGCACCTGTTTGAGAACGTCCATAAAATGCAGTACCGATATTAATTTTACTTGCTGCTACATTGTAAGTAGTTGTGAGCATAGTAAATGCGCTATGGATGTTGAAATTAGGATCTCCTGAGGCTGGGGCATATAATGGCGAATTATGATTAGCACTACAATCCCAAGCACCAAAAAAATCATACGACATTAAGTTAATCATGTCTAAAATAGAAGAAACATTTGTCCACTCAATATTTACTGCTTTCGCTGGATCGGCACTAAAGCAAGCAGATAGTTTATATGATTTCCCGTTTTGATTTCCAAGAGTAGTTATCGAATCACGAACTTGTTGAAGTAATAAAGTGAAATTTTGTTTGTCGGAAGTGGTACCAGAATGTTCCACAAAACCAGGATATTCCCAATCAATGTCAATGCCATCAAATTTGTAAAATTTTAAAAGTCTGTTACACTCTGATGCAAACAGAGCTCGTTTAGATGCACTTGCTGCTATTGCTGGAAAATTATCAGAAAGTGTCCAGCCACCAATTGAAACCATTACTTTTGTTCCTGCGTTGTGAGCTAAATCTATAATAGATGTATTGGGATAGTAAGTTGTTGGTGTTGTTGACCAATTAATTTGGCCTTGTAATAAGTTTTCATCAGCCCAGGTGTCAGTATTAGATATTAATCCGCTTGACTCAGGTTTAAAAAAACAGTAGTTTATAATAGAGTACTTTGAATATGCTATGGTAGTTGGTTTCACAAGTTTTGCTCTATCATACCATTGCCAATTTGGGTAATAGCCAATAACTTCCTTACAGGTTGTTTGCGCTGTTGTTTGAATTAGAATAGTGCTTAATAAGATTGACAGAAGATTTTTTTTCATAAAATAAAATAGTTTTTTAAATAATTTTCTACAAAACTATCTACTTGCTATTTTATTTTTTATTTCAAAAGAAACGATAATTAGTTTCCTATCGTTAGAAGTAAAATAGTGGATTGTCCCTTAAATGCTTTATAGTTGCGTGTTTCGTAGGTTGATTACATAAATTCTACAAATACCAAAAGGCTTAGCTTTACAATTTTACATGTAATCTGTTTTATGCAAACAAGTCGCTGGCAATTCTATCTGCTAATAGTTTTCCTTTTTCAGTTAAGGTGTATGTGCTTTCTTTTACAATGATAGTGCCTTGTTTAATGTATTCTTGAATTTGTATTTCAAATTGTTTTACAAAGTCAGTATTAAAATTTGATTTTAAATACTTTAAATCTACTCCCCATATTGTTCTTAGCGACGTTAGAATGTATTCATTGAAGCGTTCGGTTTCCGTTAATACTTCTTTCTCAAAGTATGCTTCAGATTTTTCTGATAAGTGTTTAATGTAAATATTATTATTTGATATATTCCACTGCCTAGATGTTCCATCAAAGGAGTGTGCTGAAGGTCCAAGACCTATATAGTGTTCACCTTTCCAGTAATTTGAATTATGAATACTAAAAAAACCTTCTTTCCCAAAATTAGAAATCTCATAATGAATAAAATTATTTTTCTCTAATCGCTCTATCATTTCAATAAATAATTCAGAACTTTTTTCATCGTCAATAGCAACTTCTTTTTTTATTTTAAAATCGTGACCAAGTTTTGTTTTTTCTTCTATGGTTAAGTTATAGCTTGATATATGAGGCACTTCAAGAGCAATGACTTTATCTAAGGTTTTCTTCCAATTACTTAAATTAGAAAATTTAGAACCATAAATTAAATCAATTGTGATATTTTCAAATCCTCTGTCTTGTGCCCTTTTCACACTTGATTCACTTTGTTTAGCCGTATGTGCTCTATTCATCCAAATCAATTCTTCTTCATCAAAACTTTGCAAGCCTATACTTAATCTATTTATTTCTAAACGTTTTAATTCTTTTAGTTTTTCGTCAGTTAAATCATCAGGATTACATTCTAAAGTAATTTCAGCGTTTTTGGAAACGTTATATAGTTTGTGAATTTTTTCAAGTAACAAAAAAATCTCTCGTTCGGATAATAAACTTGGTGTTCCTCCGCCAAAATAGATTGTATTGATAGTTTTGTTTGGCAAGTAGCCAATACGATAGTCCATTTCGGTTAAAATACTCTTAACCAAAGTTTCTTTGTTTTTTAAAGAAGTTGAAAAATGAAAATCGCAATAATGACAAGCCTGCTTGCAAAACGGAATATGAAGGTATATCCCACTCACAAATTATAAAGTAACAGGTATTTTATAGTAATCAACTAATTCAACAATTAATGATTTTACATGTTCAAAATCTTTGGCAGCTTCATAAGTGCCTTTCAGTTTTTCGATGTATTGTTTGCGTTGATTAGTTAAGTATTGTGCTGTAAAATAATAAGCATCTATGGTTAAATCATTTTCAATAACCACAATTTGATCAGATGTTATTTTTTTGTAACGTTTATAGGTAGATATCACTTTTTCGTATTGTTTTAAGCTAAAATACCCCATTATTAAGGCTACAAACATGCCATCTAAAAATTTTTGAAATGGTATTTGTTGATAGGATACTAATGTATCTTCTAAAATTTTAACAGATTTGTTTTTGTCAGCAGTATCGCCTGTTAAAAGTATAGCAGAATAAAAACATTTCAGATTAATTAATTTAATAATATACTCTCCGTCATCCCAAATATTTTTTGCTAATTCGGATTCTAGTTTTTGTTTTAAGAATAGCATATTTTCTTTGATATCATGAGGTAATGTTTTATGATAATCATCTCTAAAGAAAAACGCGTAAGAACTTAAGTAATGACTGGCTTGAACAGAGAAAGAAAATATTTCGGGAATATTAATGTAGCTTTTCCAAAATTTCAAGAATGAACTGATACTGTTCATTTTCTTTACTTCTAGCAACATAGATTCCGTATTATTATTATTAACGTCTAATTGTAAACGTAATCCTAATATTTTAAAATACATGTCGTCTAAGAAGTGAAAACAAACATGTGCATTATTTAAAAAATCTCGTTCTAATTCATCTAATTCTTTAATAGTATTTGGTTTAAAAAAATCAGGATGGCTTAAAAAACTTAATTCATAATACTTTCCAAAACGAGCCAATATATTTATGGAGTTAGACTCGTGATTGATATATTGATTAAAGAAAGCTAAATCTTTATTAGCTTGAGATTTAGAAATATTTTCTTTGCCTTTGAAAAATAAATTTTCTCTCAAGTATAAATAAATTGAATTTTTTATTTGTTCAAGTTCAATGTACTCTTTAACCTTTTTATGAAACTTGTTAGCGTCCTTTGATTCAGTAATAAAACATTGTTGCGCAAAAAATTTGGTTACTTCAATTAAAGTTGTGTAGTCTTCTATTTTTTCAGCCACATCAGATAACCATTCGGCAATATCATTTGCTTTTTGTTTTTCTCCTTTACTGAGCAACTCTTCAATTGTTTGTAAATTGTGTTTTAAATAATTAGTATAGTTTCGACTTAAAAAACCACTTAATTTAAATGTATGATGTGTTAACTGAAGAAACTTCTTTTTTGTTTTTTCTGCTGAATCCCCATAAATTAAAGCACATAGCTCATCCGACTCATGATGCTTTTTCGAATGACGAATTGTAGTCACCAATTTATAAGGCAAATCAGCATTGGTGTTAAGTAAGTATTCAGAGAATTCTTTAAAGTGAAATTCTGATAACAATAAAACTTGTTTTTGGATACTAATCATGATTCTGTTTTAAAGTTCAAAAAAGATTTCCTTAAACCTAAATATAAAGTTTTATTAATACAAGTATAATTTCAGATTTATTACAGATTCTACTGCTGAAATAAATCAGCATTTGGTAAATTCCAATTGATGGGATTTATGTTTTTACTTTTCAAATACTCATTTGTTTTCGAAAAATGTTTACAGCCAAAAAATGCACCACCTGCCAAAGGAGAAGGGTGCGCGGCGGTTAAAACAAGATGTTTATCTAAATCGATTAAGGATATTTTTGATTTTGCAAAATTGCCCCACAATAAAAAGACGCAATTTTGCTTTTCATCAGATATAAGTTTGATAACCGAATCTGTAAAAGTTTCCCATCCTTTTTTTTGATGGCTAGCGGGTTCTCCTGCTCTAACGGTAAGTGTGGCATTTAATAATAACACGCCTTGGTTTGCCCAGCTTGTTAAATTACCATGTTGCGGAATTGTGAATTCAATATCAGAGGCCAATTCTTTGTAAATATTCATCAATGATGGAGGTGTTTTGATGCCATAATTTACTGAGAAACTTAAACCGTGAGCTTGATTGGGGCCGTGATAGGGGTCTTGTCCAATAATTACCACTTTCACATTTTCAAAGGGAGTTAATTTAAAGGCATTAAATACTTCTGATTTTTTTGGATAAATAATATGAGTTGCTCTTTCTTGTTTTAAATAGTCGATTAATTTTTTAATATAGTCTGATCCAAATTCTTGTTTTAATTTTTGATCCCAAGAATTTTGTATAATTTCTGTTGCCATGTAATTTGTTAATTGTTTGTCATTAAAAAAACTGATTTTTCTCAGTGTTTTTTTTTGTTCTTAGCTAAATTACTATATATTTGTTTCTCTATTTATTTAAAATTGAAAATTATGAAAAAATTAGCTTTACTATCTGCTTTGTTAATTGCTTTTTGTGCATCATTAACTTCTTGCAAATCGCACGAAAAATGCCCTGCTTACTCTAAAGCTAATTCTACAATTTCTGCTAAAAAATCTGTTTAATTTTTTATGCTTTGGCATAAACTCACAGATATTAGTCAGTTAAACGACATTCAACTTCTTTCAAAAGAACAGTCAGCTATAGGGGTGACTGTTCTTTTGTTTAAGCATAGTACGAGATGTTCTATCAGTTCTATGGCTTTAAACCGTTTGGAATCTAAATGGGTTGACAATGAAAAAATTCAAACTTATTATTTAGATTTATTAAATCATCGCGATATCTCTAATGAAATTGCCTCCCTGTATCAAGTGGAGCATGCTTCTCCTCAAGTGCTTTTAATTAAAGATGGCGTTTGTATTTATCATGCTTCGCACACTGCAATTAGCGCTGCAGATATTTTAGAAGCTTCAAAAGCCTAATTACCAAATAAAACTTATGATTTGTTTTAAATCAGGATGTAAGCTTTTTGCTACAGGGCAAGTATATGCGGCATTTTCGTAAATTTTTTTCTCTTTATCTGTGTAGTTATTTTTTGGAAAAGTAACTGTTATATGTATTTCTCCAATTCTACGAGGATCTGCGTACATAATTTTTGTAACTTCTGCTGTTGCTCCATCGACAGGAGTAATGCCATCTTTCATTGCTACAATGCCCATAATCGATATCATACAACTTGCCAGTGCAGTAGCTACTAAATCTGTAGGTGAAAACATTTCTCCTTTTCCATGGTTATCTTTAGGAGCATCTGTATAAATGGTAGTGTTTGATTGAAGATGGGTTGCTTCTGTTCTTAATTCACCTAAATAGGTCACTTTACTGGTAATCATAGCTGTTATTTTAAGCCAAATATAATAAAGCATTAGGTATTTATTAATAAATTATTAGTTACTTTTGTTAACCATGATTAAACGGTTTTTATACAGCGCAATAATTGTGTTTTTAAGTAATTTGTGTTTTTCGCAAAGTACTTCTCAGGCTGTTGCAAACGGACAAGATCCCAATGTATTGTATCGTAATGAAATGTCGTTTGGTGTTTTTGCTCATAGTCGTGGATTTGGCATTAACTTTATGAGAGCTCAACATGTTACAGGTACGCGGAAACGTTTGTTTGAAATTGAGGCTTTAAACATGAAGCATCCCAAAGAAATTAAAGTTTCGAGCAATGCTGATAATTCTAAGAAATTTATTTACGGAAAATTAAATAGCATTTTATTATTTAGAGGCGGAGTAGGCTATCAAACTACTATTTTTAAACGTTCAGATAGAAAATCGGTTGAAATTAGAACGGCTTATTTTGTTGGCGCCAATGTTACGTTTGCTAAACCAAACTATATATTAGTATACCGCGAAAATGCTACTGGAAACAAATATCAGGAATCTGTAAAGTATAATCCAGAAGTGCATACTATTGATAGCATATCTGGCAAAGGTCCTTTATTAGATGGCTTAGGAGAGCTAAAGGTTTATCCTGGATTATACGCTAAGGCAAATTTAAGTTTTGAATATGCACCTTTTTCAAATAAAGTAAAGGCAATTGAAACAGGTGTTATCTTTGATTATTATCCTAAAGCATTGCCAATAATGGCTCATAATCCTGCTGAAAATTTTATTGTAACGCTATACGTAGGTTTTGTGTTTGGCAAAAAATGGTTCTAAAAATGGAAAATTCTAACGAAAATAATGTTGTTGAAAAGCCTCGAAAACCAGATTGGTTGAGAGTGAAATTACCTATAGGTGAAGAATATTTAAAAGTAAGAGGTATTGTTGCTAAGCATAAACTTCATACTATTTGCGAAAGCGGTAATTGTCCTAATATGGGAGAATGCTGGGGAGCGGGTACAGCAACATTTATGATTTTAGGTAATATTTGTACGCGTTCATGCGGCTTTTGTGCTGTTGCTACCGGAAAACCTAAGCCTGCAGATTGGGATGAACCAAAACGAGTGGCTAATTCTGTAAAGTTAATGGGTGTAAAACATTGTGTGATTACATCGGTTGATAGAGATGATTTAAAAGACGGTGGTTCTATTATTTGGGCTGAAACTATTAAAGCAATCAGAGAAATTAGTCCTGAAACAAAATTTGAATGTTTGATTCCCGATTTTGCAGGTAAGTGGGAAAATTTACAACGCATTATTGATGTAAAACCTGATATCGTTTCTCATAACATAGAAACAGTTAGACGCTTAACAGCTCAAGTTCGTATTCAAGCTAAATACGATAGAAGCATGGAAGTTTTAAAACGTTTGCATGATGCAGGTGTAAAAACAAAATGTGGTTTAATGGTTGGCTTAGGAGAAACTGAAGAAGAAGTACTTGAAACCATTGATGATTTAGCGGCAGTTCATTGTGATGTATTAACTATCGGGCAATATTTACAGCCAACACCAAAGCATTTGCCAGTTGCTAGATATGTGCATCCTGATGAGTTTGCTAAGTGGAAAGAAATTGCTTTATCAAAAGGATTCAGATATGTAGAGAGTGGGGCATTGGTACGCTCGTCTTATCATGCTGAAAAACATGTGTTTTAATAATAATAGTTGTTGCTTGATTTTATATTAATAAAGTAAAATTTTGTAACATAAACTTTCTAAATCTATTACATGAATTCTCTTTTTTCAATTCTTTTAAAAAATATAATTATACTAGCAATTATTGTAGTTAGTTTGGTATTCATATTTACTCAATATATTGGTTATAAAGAAATACGTTACATTTTTGCAGGCACTGGTTTGTTGTATGTTTTGTCGTCTTGTTATGAAGCCTATGCGTTGTCGCAAATTAAAACAGGAACTCAAAAATTTATTTATTTTACAGATGGTTTTTTTGCTAAAAGATTTATTAAAATTATTTCTTTTGCCTGCGTTGGTGTTTTACTTTATGTTTCTCAAAGCATTATAAAATACATGGCTTTTTTATGTTTTTTAATTGCGTTTACAGAAATAGTTGTTACTATATGGAGAAGAATTAAAAATCTTTGTTTTGTTGCTTTAGAGGATGATAAACTTATAATATCTACCAATAAAATTGATACGACGAGTGCCAAAGAAATACAGAAAATCGAAACACGCCATGGCTTAACATACTTTGTAAATTATAACAAGAAAACAATCACCATTAGAACAGATATGATGAGTGAGAAAGAGGAGTTTAAAAATAAACTTGCCGCTTGGATTACAAATAATAATTTATCTGATAAAGTAATAGAAGGTTAATCTTCCATCCCAATATGAACTAAGGCGTCGCCCTGATTAACAACAGGTTGATTATTAATACCTACAATATACCCATCTACAGTAGAGTATATTTTGTGTTCAATGTTGCCAAACGGATTACATATAACACCTAATAAATCATCTTTAGAAACATAAGCTCCATTAACTTTATTCATGTGAAACAAACCACTGCTATGAGCACGTATCCATGTGTCTTTGGTTATTTTTACAGAATGGTTTTTAGGGATATCTGTATCTATCATGTGATAGCTTTTCATTAAACGCAAACAGCCATTTACACCTTCGTTAATGGCTGTATAATCAAAACGCATACTTTCCCCACCTTCATAAACTAATATGGGTTTATCTTTTTTGGCAGCTTCTTTTCTAAATGTGCCTTCACGGTATTTACTATCAATAATGAGTGGAGGTGAGAATTTTTTTGCTAACGAAATATTTTCAGGAAATTCAAATACACATCTTATTTGCGGACTGTTACTAATCTTTGCTCCACCCGTATGAAAATCAACACCAAAATCAATTAACGGAACAATATGTTTCATTAAATCATAAGCAATTCTACTTCCAAACGAACCATTTTTTGTTCCAGGAAAACAACGATTTAAATCTCTACCATCTGGCAAATCTCTACTGCCAAATAAAAAAGATACACTATTTATAACAGGTATGGCAATAATATTTCCACAGTTTAGTTTTTGAACTTCTTCACGTGTTATAATTTTTCTAATAATTTCGATACCATTGGTTTCTTCGCCATGCATGCCTGCAGATAGCAATAAAGTAGGGCCTTTACGAGAACTACGAAAAACAAAAACAGGAATTTCAATATTTGTTTTAGTGTGAAGTTCGTAAGAGTTTAAAACAATTTGTTTGTTTTCTCCCGCTTTTACTAACTGTGAGTTGATAATGAAGTCTTCCATTACTGCCCAGGTGTATTAAACTCGTTGCGTTCTACATACTCAATAATTTTCCCTGCAATATCAACACCAGTAGCACCTTCAATGCCTTCTAGTCCGGGAGAAGAATTTACTTCCATCACTAATGGACCTCTATCGCTTTGAAGCAAATCTACACCAGCAATACCTAATCCTAATTTTTTACATGCTTTAATAGCCGTAGAACGTTCTTCGGGAGTTAGAGTAATAATAGAGGCAGTACCACCTCTGTGTAAGTTACTTCTAAATTCTCCTTCTTTGGCTTGACGTTTCATCGCACCTACAATTTGCCCATCTACTACAAACACTCTTAAATCAGCACCTTTAGCTTCTTTAATATATTCTTGCACCAACATGTTTGCCTCTAATTTTAAGAATGCTTCAACAACTGACTTAGCTGCCTTTTGATTTTCTGCTAAAATAACACCAATGCCTTGAGTTCCTTCTAGTAATTTTACAACGCATGGAGCGCCGCCAATTGTTTCAATCAGGCTATCAATATCTTTATCGTTTGGTGAACTTGCAAAGGCTGTTTTCGGGATACCTAATCCTGCGCGTGCTAATATTTGTAAACTGCGTAATTTATCTCTTGAACGAACTAAGGCTTGAGATTCAACAGCAGTAAAAATTTTCATCATTTCAAACTGACGAACAACAGCTGTTCCATAAAAAGTGGCGCTTGCGCCAATTCTAGGTATAACCGCATTTACATCCGTTACTTCTTTTCCATTGTAATAGATATGTGGACGGCCTTGTTCAATAACTAAAACACATTTCATATGATCAAGTACCAACACTTCATGTCCTCTTTGTTCTGCCGCTTCTATTAAGCGTTTTGTAGAGTATAAATTTTTATTACGAGATAAGATAGCAATTTTCATCAGTTATATTTAATAATTTATTTTAATAAGCTGTTTAATTTTAATCCGTTGGTATAAATTAAATTCACGTCTATAATGAATTTTCCTTTTAGTAATCGCCTTCCTATCAGAACAGGGTAACGCATGCTTTCACGATCACTCAAAGAGATGGTTGTTTTAATTTTTTTGCCTCCGATGGCAATTAACGTCTTTATGATATAACGTTCTTCCATTTCACCAAATGAATTCTTTATTTTTTTACGAGTAAAATCTTCAAAAGAATAAACGCTGTCATCCAACAACTGAAACGTTAGAATTTGTTTATCGTTTTCTTTTTTTAGAATAATATTATTGCAATGTATGGAGCATGTATAAGCACCAGTATCGATTTTAGCTTCTACTTTATCAATTCCAAATAAAGGAAAACTAACAAATTCTCTTCGACCAATTAATTTTATTTTATGTTTAGGAGGCAGCATATAATACTACTCCAAATTAATTCATTTTATTGGGAAACAAAAATAATTTCGATATTAAATTATTCTAAAAAGTAAATGTCGTCAAAAGGCGAATTAATAGGTGAACCCATATTTACTGGGGCTGACCAGCTTTGAGAAGCCTCATCCCATGTGCTTTTAAAAATATCGTAACCACCCATGTTTTCGTAGGATTTTGATGAAAAATAGAGTGTTTTCCCATCTTTAGACAAACAAGGGTATTCTTCATCCAATGGGCTATTAATTGCTGTAATATTTAATGGTGAGGGCGACCATTTACCATTACCTAATTTTTTTAATTGATAAATGTCTTTTCCGTTATTGTCATTTTCACCATAACTTGAGTATAGAACAGTGCTTTTATCGGCAGATAAAAACAATAGTGACTTGAACTCTTTCTTCTTATCAATAGATGATCTCATATCATCTGTGATTACTAAAACTTTTCCACCTGATTCGATTTGTGTTAATGAATTTTGGATAGCCATTTGGTCAACATGTTTTTTGCCATATACTTCTAACACAACGGGATTATTAACTAATTTTATACCACTTGTACAATATTTTATTTCTTGTTCTATTTTTAAACTTTTTAAATCTTCGGGACTACATACCGCCATATATTTTTTGTAATAGTTTATAGCAGTGCTAAATCGATAGCTTTGTTGATTAGCTTTTGCTAAGTAATATAATACCTCTACAGGAACATTTTTTAGCCCTAAACAAGCTTCTAAGGCGGTAATACAATCTGTTTTATCTTTTTTAGTTTTAAATAAACTTACACCTAAGCGATATTCATCTATAGGTTCTAAGTCTATATACAATTCAATAGTTTGATACACTAATGCAGCTTCCTGATAGACTTCTTGATTAAATAAGTTCTCAGCTAATGTCAAATCTTCTTTGTCTTTTGCTGCTTCTTCGGCAGAGCGTTTTGGTTTTTTTATTTTGGGTTTTTGTTCAACTGGCTTAGAGGCTAGTGTTGAGGTGGCTTTTGCTATTGGAACATCAAATGAAATTTTTGCTGCTTCTGCTTCAGTAAAATAATTAGAAACTTTAATAGTTTTTGGATTAGTAGAATTTTGAAGTTTTATAATTTGTTTTAATTCAAATTCTCCTTTTTTGCTAGGTATTTCAAATGATGATGTTAAATCTGAAATGCCTTCTGCTTCAACTGACATATCGTATTTTGTACTAGATGCTAATATCATTAAATAATAACCTGTTGTAGCGTTTGTTTTATATACACCAGCAATTTCACCCGTATTATTATTGTAAACAGTTATGTATGCATCTTTTTTTGGAACAGAATCGAGTGTACTAAAACTTCCTTTAATAATAGAGTTCGCTAATTCATGCTGAGGTAGTTTTATTTGAATATATTCATAGCTATTGTTTCTTCTATTACTGCAATAAGATGCTGATTGATTAGTTTCATCAGGAATAAATAAAATATCATCATAGGTTGAATTTATAGGGTAGCCCATATTTACAGGCCTACTCCAAGGAGATAAACTATCTTTACGAGTACATTTAAAAATATCGTAACCCCCCATACTATTGTGACCTTTTGATGAAAAATATAATGTGTTACCATCTTTGGTGATGTATGGATAATTTTCATCATAAGCCGTGTTGATTTCTGGACCTAAAATTTGACTAGAACCAAGTGATCCGTTTGGAAGGCTTTTGTTTGTGTATAAGTCTGTATGTTTTTGTTCTTTTTCACCATAACTCGCATGGTAATATTCTCGTGAATGATAATTACAAACCAATAGTTTATTGTCTTTTTTCTTATCAATAGATGATGCAAAAAACTCAGTTTTAATTTTTACAGTTTCATTAATTAAATCAGTGTTGTAATTTAAAATAATATTATCAATATTGGTAGCTGTTCTCTTTACAACCTCAATATTTACCTGATCGTTCATTAAATTAAGTCCATTCATGCAGTTTTTAATGTATAACGGACAGTTTTGTAATTCGAAATCGTATGGTTTAATTTTTCCTTTATAAACTTCAAATGCCTTGATAGCATCTTGAAACATGTAGGATAAATGATAAGCTTTACCCAAGTAATAATAAACATCGGGTGGAATTTCTTGTATACTAGAAGCTATTAATAATGAGTTGATGGCTTTAGCTTTATTTTTTTCGAGATTAAGTAAACAAATACCATAATAATAATTTACAAAAGGATCAGCCGGATCATTTTGAAGTAAACTTCCGTACAAATTTAACGCCTTCTCAAAATCATTATTTTTAAAGGCGCTTAAAGCTTCTTCAGGTTTTTTCTTTTCTTCTTCTAATTGTTTTTTTACTAAATCATCTATGTTTTCAGAACCATTATTTTTATTTAATTGCTTTGCTAAGTTTTCGTTACTTTCTTCAATCAGTTTTGTTGTATCAATATTAGTTTTTAAATAAAACACTTTCTCATTCTCGTCAGCAAAAAAACTATGAATCATTAAAACAGGTTTATTTTTTTCATTTAGTTTAATCTTTAAATCTTGCTGACAAATTTCGTAATCAATTTTTAAAGGTATTTCAACAATTTCTTGCGTAGTTCCATATCCTGATACTTCCACTTTAAATAGGTATTTTAAATTAGGTGCAAGTATTAATAAGTAGTTTCCTGTGTATGAATTTGAATTGTATATACCAACTAATTCATTGTTTGAAACATTATATACACTTATTTTTGCTTTTTTTTCGTTAGGATTACCTATTACATCAAGATGTCCTCTAATAACTATTAATGCTGGTGTTTGTGAGCTAGGAGAGATTTTAAACACATCTAATTTATCATCGTCACTCAATCTATCAGAAATAAAATAAATAAATTTTCTTTTCTTAGTAGCATTAATATCTTCTTTTACTTCGGTAGTTTTTAATGCGGTACTATCTTTTTGTTGTGCATTCATGTTTGTATTTGCAAACACAAAACACACAATTAAAATAGCAGTTATAAAAGTTGTTTTTATTGACATGATTAGCTACCTAAAGTAGAAATAATCTTCAATAAAAAAAACAAAAGAATGGAGTTATTACTCAATTATATGAACCGAGAAGGGCTAACATCCTCATTAATTTTGTAATTATTTTGTATAAAGCCCACAAGTTGTTTTGCAAAGTAAGGCGCAATCATAACAGCTTTTGTTCCTAACCCATTAAATGTAAAAACATTTTTATATACTGGATGTGCACCAACCACAGGTCTTCTGTCAACAACAGAAGGTCTTACACCAGCATCATGCGAAATGATTTTGTAAGGAGTAGTGATGACAGCATTTAATTTTTGTAGTAATTCTGTTTTAGCTTTTTCTGTTGGGCTGTCATTTAAAATTTCCCATTCATAAGTAGCACCTATTTTAAATAAGTGATTGCCCAATGGCATTATAAAAAAGCCTTTATTAAAAATATCGTTTTCTAATTTAATTTCAGTACTGTGTATGGTTAGTGTTTCTCCTTTTGCTGGTTTCATTGGAATCCAATTAAAGTAGGGATTGTTAGAAATCAAGTAACCTTCACAAAATACAATGTTTGATGCAGATATGTTTTTGTAATTCACATTTACTGCAGACACTTCTAATTGATTGTAATCAAATTCTTCTTCTATATATTGTTGGTGAGTTTGCAAATAGTGTTTTGTTAACTCTAAAAATTTTGCAACATCTAAGTTTCCTGCATGTAATACTTTTGAATATGATTTTACTTGATAGTGTTCATCAAGTTGATAGTTTTCATAAGTGTTCGAATCTAGATATACATTTGTTGACTCAGTATCAAGAGATTTTTTCTCCCACAAATTTTTTTCCTGTTCTTCTGTAAAAGGTTTTATAATTTCTCGTTTTCGAATGAGAGAATCATTAAATTCTTTTTCCCAATATTCGTAAAACGCAATGAGTTCAGGCACTAATTCATCTGCCATCCAGCTTTTTGTAAGACGTTTAAAAACAATTGGGTTCCAAATACCTCCAGCAACTTTTGAACTTGATGAAAGAGAGGGCTTATTAATACATATTACCGAATAACCAGCTGTGGTTAAGGATAATGATAGTATTGAACCAGCAAGACCTTGTCCAACAATGATAAAATCTTTTTTTGGAATGTTATTTTTTTGCTGGTTTACGACCATATTTTATTCCTCGATAGGCGCCTGAAAAATAGGCAATAATTCTCACACCATAAACCATCTGTACCTGATTATAATCACAAAAAATTTGACCACCTATACCAACATCATACTTTATTTTATATACAGCCTCTACACACGCATGAACACCAAGCTCGTTGTATACGGTTGCTAAATTATAGTTTGTTGAATCACTTAATGGTCTTCTAAAATAGGAAGAAGACGGACCTATAAAGGCAGATAAATTATATTTTTCTTTTTCTTTTCTTAAACCATAACACAAGTGAAAACTATAATTATTAGATGCTGTAAAATCAACACCACTCATGTAACCACCAACTCGAAAATAATGTTGCTTAATGAAAAAACTGAAATCAGCACCAACATTTTTTTCATCTTTTGGCCATTTAGAATTATAGCTTGGTCCAGCTCCAACCGATAACCAACTGTTATGAACCCTATAACGTTTTCCGTCATAGGTAATTTCTTCTTTAAGATCAAATTTTGCTGTATCACTTTGTGCAAAGCAAAAATCTCCAAGTAGTATAAAAAATGTGAATATGAATAAGTTTCTCAACAATGCGAAGATATAAAACTATTTAACTTTATAAAAGTGTTATAAATTATAACGTACTTAAACGTATTAAATTGTCTTGCTTTTAGTAAATTAAATTATAGAAATTATTTAGCCATTACCCAAGCATTTGGGAACTCTGTTCTGATAGACGAAAGTAAAGATGATGCTTGCTCTTTAGTATCAAAGCCACCACAACTAACAACATGCAAGCCTTTATTATTAACGCCGCTAATACCCGCATTAATATGTTTAGTTTGTAATTCTTGTATTAATTTATTGGCATTTTCTTCAACTCCAAAACAACCAATTACTACTTGGTATTTACCATCATATTGACTATTGTTTTTAGGCATAACACGAGTTGCTTTCACAACTGCTGTTTTGTCTGTTAATGCAATACTATCATTAACAGAAGCCACTAACACATTCCCATTATCAGATAACTTAAATGAAGCATATCCATTTGCATCAACCAATAATGTTTGTTTTTCGGCAGAGCTAATAAAAACAGCTTTATCGTTTTTTGTAACCGACGGAGAGTATGTTTTTTCTGGAGTATAAAATGGGTTAAAAGAAGATTCTAACAATGGTTTCATTGGTTTAGAATAGGCAGCAAATAACAAAAATGCTAGGGTAACTGGAACTCCAATTGCTAAGGTTGCTATTTTAGCGTAAGATTTTTTCTTAGTAACAATCGGCTCTACCGTTACTTTTCTGTCTTCAAATTGTTTTGCAATGATTGGTTTTTCAGTTTCAAAAACTAATTCGTTGGCAATTACTGGTTCAAAACCAAATGAATCTAAAAGAAAGTTAACATCTGTTTTTGCTTCAAAACGTAAGACGTTTTCAGCATCTACATACAAAAGACCAACATTATTAAGTTCAAAACGTTTTTTGATTGACAACAATGATTGTATGTAATCTTTGTAATCTTCAACTTGTTTGGTAGCCTCAACAACAGACATGTTATTCTTTTGCATTAAACTCGAAACCAACAATCCATCGTTGTGTGTAAGGTTTTTATTAAAAAGAATATGTTTGGTTTGAGGATAAAGAATATTACTTCCTTTATTAAAATTTGAACTGTAATTTCTTGCTACAAAGCCACCAAAATTTGGTACAATAACGCAATCATGCTTAAACAAAAGTTCAGCAATTAAAGACGTTATTTGGTTATAGTGTAACATTATCGGTGTCGAATTTACTGCTTTTTTAGCAGCTATGTAAATCTAAAGTTACTGAAAATAGGCAGTTTTCACTAATTGTTTAGTTGCCAATTGATTATGAATTTTTAATAGAAACGAACAGCTTATACACACCTTATTAACAAAATATTAGCAGCCATTAAGGGTAAAGTCAAAATCGTTAGCTTATAGGGTAATTAAAAACTTAAAGTATTGTTAAAGAGAGAGTTAATTATTTAGATATGGTTTAAATAACTTTATTTTTATTAAAGATTATTTTACCTTTGCAGCCCATGTTAAAATCTATAAAATATATACATATATCCATTTTCTTAAGTTTCTTTTTGAGTACAACATTTTCGTTTTCTCAAAAACCTGTCTTAACTGCAAAAGAAGCTATTTTTAAAATGGTAAAGTCCATTCATGAATTAGAAAGACTGAAATATAGTTTAAAAATTATTGAAAGAGGTAAAAAAGGATTTAATCATTACGAATCTTCTGTTAAGTTGAACCGAAAACCCCGTAAAATTTATTTATATATTAAAGGTATTGAATTACTTTGGGTAGATGGATGGAACAACAATAAAGCGTATGTAAAACCAAATTCTTTTCCTTATGTTAATTTAAGTTTAGATCCTTTGGGGTCATTAATGAGACAAGATCAACACCATACACTAAACGAGATGGGAGTTGATTATTTTGCTAGCATCATAGAGTATATTGCTTTAAAAAACATGGATCATTTTGATACCTACTTTAAATTTGAAGGAGAAGAGAGAGTTAATAATAGACCTTGCTACAAAATTATTATAGATAATAAAGATTTTGCTTACGAAAATTATACTGTTGGTGATAAAGAAAGCATTACTTCTATTGCCAGAAAATTACATATTAGTGAGTATATGATTTTAGAAGTAAATCCTAAGCTTAACGACTATTTTCATATACTAAAAAAAGGACAAGTATTAAAAGTACCTAATGCTTACGCTAAGCATGTTACATTGTATATTGATCAACTTTATTTTTTACCAATTAGTATAAAAATATTAGATGATAAAGGATTATTTGAACAATACGACTATCATTTTTTACAAGTAAACCCAAAAATTGAAGATGCTGAGTTTACTAAAACATATAAGGATTATAAATTTTAAGTCATAAACAATAATCTATCTTTTAGGTTATATATACACATGAGTGCAATCATAATTACAAAAAATACCGAATTAATGCAACGAGTGATTGATGAAATCAAAACTTGTTACGACCCCGAAATTCCAGTTGATATTTGGGAGTTAGGATTAATTTATGAATTGGATTTAAATGACGATAATGAACTTAAAATCACAATGACTTTAACTTCACCTAATTGTCCAGTAGCCGAAACATTACCTGCTGAAGTTGAGAATAAATTAAAGTTAGTTCAAGGAATTAAATCAGCTGAATTAAAACTAACATTTGAACCAACTTGGACAAAAGAAATGATGAGTGAAGTGGCTCAATTGGAGCTTGGCTTCATGTAGCTTTAAAAATAAAATAGTATGTCTGACGAAATCATAAATAAAGTAGCAAATAGCGGTTTAATTACGATTGACTTAGAAGAATTATATCCTAAGGGCGAAAGAGTTTTATTTGATATTAAACCTCTTTTATTTCAAGAATTAATTTTAAAAGAAAAAGATTTCAGAGAGTTTATTAAAACTCACGATTGGAATCAGTATAAAGATAAATTAGTTGCTATTACTTGTACGGCAGATGCTATTATTCCTACTTGGGCATACATGTTGGTGAGTATTGCGCTTGAACCATTTGCTAAAAAAATTGTTTTTGGAGACTTAGAAACGCTGGAGGCTATTGCTTTTAACGAAGCACTTTTAAGTATTGCGTATGAAGATTATAAAGATAAGCGCGTTGTTATTAAAGGTTGTAGCTCTTTGCCAGTTTGTACAAATGCTTATGTAGAATTAGTGAGAGGATTAAAGCCTTATGCTAAATCTATTATGTATGGAGAGCCATGTAGTACAGTTCCGTTATATAAAGCTCCTGTTATAAAATAATGATTGTAGGTGTAGTTAAACAATTATTAGCTTCAATAATCAAATCTTAAATATGTTTAAGTGGTATATTTGCATTCTTGATTTATAAAATTAAATATTTACTTTCAATCACATTTTTATGTTTGTTGTGTGTTATGTCTGCCCAAGAAGATGGCGGTAAACGACTCAGAAATAAACGAAAGAATCCTTATGTGAAAACCAGAATAGGATTTTCGCCTGTTGTGGGATTATATAAAACAAATAAAAATCATACTTCTGGTTCTAAGCCTAAAATGGCATTTAATATTTCTTTAAAAGAAGAAATCCGTTTAGATAGACATAACTTAAATTTTTTAATGGTTGGTGTAGAATATATGTTGCATGGCGTAAGCTTTAACTCATATTATTTTTATAGCGATAGCCTGCAATTATACACTCCCGAAAGAATGCGGTATAAATATAATCTAACGATTCATGAGTTAGATTTTCCTATTCAATTAAAACACTCTTTTCAAAAAGAAACTAATACTATTTTTTCTAGTTACATTTTTGCTGGCTATTGTTATCGCTGGATTGTTGAAGGACATTTAAAAGTGGATGAAGATGGCAATGAATTGTTGAATAAATATGAGGCTTATAAATTTAAAAGTCCTGCTTTTAACCCAGTTAATAGTTCGTTTTTTAATGTAGGTGCTGGTTTCCAAAAAAACACTCCTTTAAGGCATAACGCGGTATATGCCGAATTACAATTTAGATTTGGACTATCTCCTTTTTATTTTAATGAGTCATTTGCTCCGTCTAGTATGTATACTAGTAGCCATTTTATTTTATTGACAGTTGGTGTTAAAATATAATGAATTTAAAACTTTATAAACCACAACAAACTTTAAATGGCAGTATTCAACTTCCAGGTTCAAAAAGCATTAGTAATAGAATATTGATTATTAAAGCTCTGGCTGGATTGTCTTTTGAAATAAACAATTTATCAAATTCAGATGATACAAAGCATTTAAAAAATGCTTTGGAAAATTATTCTACACAATCATTAATAAATGTTGGTCATGCAGGAACAGACATGCGTTTTTTAACAGCGTTTTTTTCTTTGCAAAAAGGAGTTTATGAATTAACTGGGTCTGAACGGTTACAAAAACGACCAATAAAAGATTTAGTAGAAGTACTCCAATTATTTGGTGCAGATATATCTTATAAAAACAAGGAAGGTTTTCCTCCGTTAGTTATTAATGGTGGCCAATTAAATGGTGGTAGAGTTGAGATGAGAGGCGATGTGAGTAGCCAGTTTATTTCTGCTTTATTGTTAATTGCTCCCTATCTCACTCATGGTTTAGAGTTAAGTATTAAAGGAGAATTAGTATCAACACCTTATGTAAATATGACGCTTAGCATCATGAAAGAATTTGGTGCTCAAGTCGATTGGAATGGTAACAGTATTAAAGTTTTTCCAGTTCCTTATTCTTATTCAAACGAAAGTTACTTAGTAGAAAGCGATTGGAGTGCGGCATCATATTATTATAGTTTAGTTGCTCTTTCATCAGTTGGAACTAAATTAGCAATTAGCAGTTTATATGAAAATAGTTTACAAGCCGATACAATTTGTAAAGCAATTTATGAAGACTTTGGCGTAAAAACAATCTATCAAAATAATACTATTACTATTTCAAAACATTCAAATTCAATCATCAAAGCATTTAATTATAATTTTATTGAATGTCCTGATATTGCTCAAACTGTTGCATGTACTTGTATTGGATTAAATGTTCCGTTTCATTTTACCGGACTTCAAACATTAAAAGTAAAAGAAACGGATAGGATTGTGGCGCTTCAGAATGAGTTGAAGAATTTTGGTTATGCAATCGAAATAACAGATAATTCTATTCAATGGAAAAAAGTTAAATCAGAAACTTTCAATAATTTATCTGTGGCTACATATAACGATCATCGAATGGCGATGAGTTTTGCGCCTTTGTGTTTGCTATACGAAAATGTAATCATTGAAAATGCAGAAGTAGTTTCTAAATCTTATCCTTTATTTTGGAGTCATTTAAAATCTATTGGAATTAATCAGACTCAACTATAATGACTTACACAGATATCATAAGCACTATAGGAGTTTCATTAATCCTATTAGCATTCTTCTTAAATACCTTTAAGTATATTTCAGATAATGGGAAATTATATTTTATATTAAATATAGTGGGTGGGGCTTTCGCTTGTTACGGTAGCATATTGTTGAATTCTCTGCCGTTTATTATTTTAGAAGGCACTTGGAGTCTAGTTGCTTTTATTGGCTTGATCAAAAGCCTAAAACAATAAATTACCTTTTGCTTTTTTATCTTTTAAATCTTCTACAAAAATTTCGTGTACAATAATGAAGGCAGGATTTAATTTAATGGATTCGAAAATAGTGTGATTGTATAAATAACGATTATCGCCTTTTATCAATAAAAAATAATCAGAGTTTTCTAATTCTGGAATTAATCGTGTAGTTTGCTCCACATCACCTGCAAATAAATCAAATTCTTTTGGCTGTGCGCCTTCAATTTTAGGTTGAAAGGATGTTTGATTAGGCAACAAATTAAATTCAATATTTAACTCGTCATGCGTAAAGGTATATAGAGGAAAATAAAAATCCTCTCCAGCTTTATGAGTAAAATCAAGCAAATCATTTAATTGTAAGTCAATGTTTAGCGCTTGATTTAGTTCGTGAACTACTCTGTATATACTCTCAGTGCAGGTAATAGAGAATATATCAAAATCAAAATGCTCTTCAGCGTTAATATCTAAACTGTATGTTGCCATGTTAGTTTAAGCTGAAGAGCATTTAATTATGTTTTAGTTTTTTATCCTTGAATTTTTTCTAATAACTCAGTACTGATACCAGTAGAGCTATATCCACCATCATGGTATAAATTCTGCATAGTAACCATGCGTGTTAAATCAGAGAATAAACTTACAGTATAATTTGCACAATCATCAGCACTTGCATTTCCTAATGGAGATTGTAAATCTGCAAACTCATAAAAATCAGAGAAACCTTTGATACCACCACCTGCTGTTGTTTTAGTTGGTGATTGAGAAATCGTATTGATACGTACTTTCTTTTGTTTACCATAATGGTATCCAAAAGTACGAGCTATAGATTCTAACATAGCTTTAATATCTGCCATATCAGTATAAAAAGGATATGTACGTTGTGCAGCAATATATGATAAAGCAACAACCGAAGCATGATCATTTAAAGCATCTAATTTGTGAGCAGCTGCTAACATTTTATGGAATGATAAAGCAGACACATCAACGCCTTTTTGATAGAAATCGTAGTTTAATTCTGTGTATGGAATATTTTTACGAATATTTACACTCATACCAATTGAATGTAAAACGAAATCAATTTTACCTCCTAATACATCCATTGATTCGCTGTATAGTTTAGTTAAATCTTCCATACTTGTTGCATCAGCAGGAATAATTTTAGCACCTGTTTGTTCTGCTAATTTATTAATCTCGCCCATACGCATCGCTATTGGAGCGTTTGTTAATGTAAAGGTTGCGCCTTCTTCGTGACATCTTTGAGCCACTTTCCAAGCGATAGAATTTTCATCTAATGCACCAGTAATAATACCGCGTTTTCCTTTTAATAAGTTGTATGCCATAGTGTTTATTTTAGTTGTGCAAATATACTAATTATGCTTTAATTAAGCATTCAGTAATTCTTTTGCGTTTTTTAATGCCGTTTCGGTTGGAGTACCTGTACTTAACATTTTTGCTATTTCAGCAATACGTTCATCTTTATTTAATTGCTTAATACTTGATGTTGTTTTGTCTTTATTATCCGATTTATAGACAAATAAATGATTACTGCCTTTACTCGCCATTTGAGGTAAATGGGTAATGGTAATTACTTGCATGGTTTTACCCATGGCAAATAAAATATTTCCAATTTTATCAGCTACATCGCCACTTACTCCTGTGTCAATTTCATCAAATATAATAGTTGGTAAGGCAGTGCGCTCCGCTAATAATGCTTTTAAACACAACATCAAACGAGATAATTCTCCGCCTGATGCTGTTTTGTGTAACTCTTTAAATTCAGCGCCTTTATTAGCTGTAAATAAAAACGAAATAGCATCTAATCCATTTGACGTTAAATTATCTAATGGTTTTAAATCAATTTTAAATTGAGCATTGACCATTGACAAACTGGTCAACATCGTTTTTATATTTTGCTCAATACCGGCAGTTGATTTTTGACGTTTGTCAGATAAATCTTTTGCTAAAGTTTTGCATTGTTTTTCTAAGGCAATAATTTCTTTATTTGTTTTTTCAATGCTTAACTCTAATGATGAGAACTGTTGTAACTTGGTTTCAATTTCATCTTTAATCGCTAATAATTCTTCTTCGGTATTGACTCCGTGTTTTTTTAATAAACGATTTAATTTATCAAGTTGCGCATTTACTTCTTCTAAACGAACATTGTCATAAACAACATCTTCTTCGCAAGCATCAATATCATTAGCTAATTCTTTTAATTCAATACTAACTGAATTAACACGTTCAAATAATTCATTAAACTGTTTGCCAAATTTCGAAACTGATTGCAATTGTTGTTTTACTAAGGCTAATGCCGAAACAATATTTTCATCACCACCATTAATAGCTAATGATGATTTAGATAAATTGCTTTTAATAAATTCAGCATTTTCTAAAGTTTCACTTTCTTCCTCTAATTGTTGTTGAACGCCCACTTTAATAGCCGCTTCTTCTAACTCAGTAAATTGAAACTGAAAATAATCTAATTCTTTTTTTGCCTGAAGTTCCTGAGTCGTTAAATCTTCTAATTGTTTTTTTAGTTTAGTTAACTGACTGAATTGTTTTTTATAATCTGCAAATAATTGGGTAGTCTGTGCAAATGCATCAACTAGTTCAAATTGAAAATTTGTTTCTTTTAGTAATAATGTTTCGTGCTGTGAATGAATATCAATTAATTGATCACCTAATTCTTTTAATACATTTAAAGTAGTTGGTGTATCATTAATAAAAGCACGAGATTTTCCTTCAGGAGTAATTTCTCTTCTGATGGAAGTAACTTCTTCAAAGTCTAATTCATTGCTATCAAAAAAGGATTTTAAATTATAAGCTTTAATATTGAATTGTGCTTCGATAATACATTTTTTGGCTTTATCATGCAATGAACTTACATCGGCTCTGTTTCCTAAAGTTAATCCCAATGCGCCGAGTAAAATAGATTTTCCAGCTCCAGTTTCTCCAGTAATAACAGTTAAACCTTGGTTCAAACAAACTTCCGTTTCCTCAATCAGGGCAAAATTTTGTATGCGTAAATTCTGTAACATATATAGGCTAAATATCGGAAATTAAATTCTGTAGAAATCCATATTTTACTCATAACAGAAGCCCATTTTTCAACAATTTAAACTTTTTAGAAAAAATGCCCCTAAATCAAAATATTCATTCAATCATTTAAAATGGGCTTTCACTCAAAATCATGTAACTAAATCCTTTTTTGGTCGTAATACAATATAGAAACACTCAGAAAGCCTATTGATAAGTGTTTTAGTCCCTTTCAGTTTAATTTATAATTTTTTGAGCCATGAGACAGCTAAAAATAACCAAACAAATTACGAATCGCGAAACAGCTTCGTTGGATATGTATTTACAAGATATTGGTCGTGTTGAATTAATTACGGCAGATGAAGAAGTAGTGCTCGCTCAAAAAATTAAACAGGGCGACCAACAAGCTTTAGATAAGTTAGTGAAAGCTAATTTGCGTTTTGTGGTATCTGTTTCTAAACAATATCAAAATCAAGGGTTAAGTTTGCCCGATTTAATTAATGAGGGAAATATGGGTTTAATTAAGGCGGCTCAGCGTTTTGATGAAACTCGTGGTTTTAAATTTATTTCTTATGCCGTTTGGTGGATTCGTCAATCCATTTTGCAAGCTTTGGCCGAGCAATCTCGTATTGTGCGTTTACCTTTAAATAAAATTGGAGCTATTAATAAAATTAATAAAACCTTTGCTAAACTAGAGCAAGAGTTAGAACGCGAACCAATAGCTGAAGAAATTTCTGAAATTTTAGATATTTTACCTGAAGATATTCGTGAAACAATGAAAAATCAAGGTAGACATATGAGTATGGATGCACCTTTAGGTAATTTAGAAGATGGTGGAAGCATGTATGAATTATTAGAAAATAAGCACGAAGCTTCACCGGATAATGAATTGATGTTAGAAAGTTTAAGAAATGAAATTTCAAGAGCATTAACATCATTAACTGCTAGAGAAGCAGATGTAGTAAAATTATATTACGGATTAAGTGGAGGACACTCTCATTCTCTAGAAGAAATAGGTGAGAAGTTTGAGTTAACCAGAGAAAGAGTCCGTCAAATAAAAGAAAAAGCAGTACGTCGATTAAAACATGCTTCTCGAAGCAAAGTTTTGATGGGCTATTTAGGATAGTTTAGTGTGTACGTTAGTGAAAATTAAGGAGGCTTGTGTTTGGCCTCCTTTTTTTATGATTTTTTTAATCAATTGTTTATAAGGGATAAAAACAAAAACGCTTTAAAATGTGTTTAATTTTATATTTTTGGACTTCAATATATATTTATGTCGCATTTAGTAGCACCTTCAGTTTTATCAGCCGATTTTGGAAATTTACAACGTGATATCGAATTAATTAATAATTCGGATGCCGATTGGTTTCATGTTGATATCATGGATGGTGTTTTCGTTCCAAATATTTCGTTTGGATTTCCAGTATTAAAAGCTATTCAAAAGCATGCTAAAAAACCTTTAGATGTGCATTTAATGATTGTAGATCCTGATAGATATACGCAACAATTTAAAGATGCAGGTGCTGAGGTTTTAACTTTTCACTTAGAAGCTTGCACACATTTGCACCGTTCTATTCAAAATATAAAAAATTCAGGAATGAAAGCTGGTGTTGCGTTAAACCCTCACACATCAATTCATTTACTAGAAGATATCATTGCTGATATTGATTTAGTATGTGTGATGAGCGTAAATCCAGGCTTTGGTGGACAAAAATTTATTGAGAATACATTTACAAAAGTAGCAGCCCTTAAAAAATTAATTACCGAAAAAAATTCTAAAGCTTTAATCGAAATTGATGGAGGCGTAGATTTAAATAATTACAAAAAATTAGTTTCGGTAGGAGCTGATGTTTTAGTAGCAGGTAATACAGTTTTTGGAAGTGCTAATCCAACTCAAACAATCACACAATTAAAACAAATATAAACCTATAAAAACAAAACAATATGTCATTTGAATTACCAAAATTAGATTATGCTTATACAGCATTAGAACCACACATTGATGCCAAAACAATGGAAATTCACCATAGTAAGCATCACCAAGCTTATGTAACAAACTTAAATAATGCAATTGCAGGAACAGATGCTGAGAAAATGAGCATTGAAGATATTTGCAAAAACATTTCTAAATTCCCAATGGCTGTTCGTAACAATGGTGGCGGACATTACAACCACTCTTTATTTTGGCAAATTATGGCACCAAATGCTGGTGGTATGCCAACTGGAGATTTAGCAAAAGCTATTGAAACTGATTTAGGTGGATTTGATAAATTTAAAGCTGACTTTACAGCTGCTGGAGCAACTCGTTTTGGTTCAGGGTGGGCTTGGTTATGTGTTAAAGAAGGAAAATTATGTGTTTGCTCAACACCAAATCAAGATAATCCTTTAATGGATATTGCAGATTGTAAAGGAACTCCAATTTTAGGAATGGACGTTTGGGAACATGCATATTATTTGCATTATCAAAATCGTCGTCCTGATTATATGGCTGCATTTTTTAATGTGATTAACTGGACAAAAGTTAGCGAGCTTTATGCTGCTGCTAAAAAATAATTAATTTATTATTTAGTTAAATAAAAAGCCCCTCATTATTTAATGAGGGGCTTTTTATTTTTTTAGTGTATTAATTGGTTATTCTTTAATAATTCTAATAGTTGAATAAGATTTATTATCCTTTAATCTTACGGAGTAAATACCTTTTGCTAATTGCTCTAATGATATTGTAGTATGGTTTTGAATCGCTTTTTCAGTTAATACTAATTTACCAATTGCATCATACACTTCAATTTCTATTTGGTTATCATTAGATTTATTAAAGTCAATATATAAACTGCTAGATGTTGGGTTTGGATAAACTACAAATGAGTTATTGCTTAACTCTGTAATGCCAGTACATAAATCAACTGTAATTGTTTTTGAATCTGTATTTGAACACGTATTAGCATCAGAGTAACTATATGTAATTGTAAATGTGCCAGCTCCTGCAACAGATGGGTCAAATGAATTTCCAGTAACCCCAGTTCCGCTAAATGTGCCACCAGAAGGCGTACCACTTAAGCCTACAGTTGCATCATTTACACATACTAATGATGATGTTAACGTACATGATACTGTAGGCAATTGATTAACTGTTACATTTGAAGTTATTGATGCTGAGCAACCATTTGATGTTCCTGTTACCGTGTATGTTACATTTGAAGTTGGAGTTACTGAAATTGTATTTGTTGTAGCTCCATTATCCCAATTATATGAAGTAGCTCCGTTTGCTGTTAAAACAGTTGAATTTCCTGCACATATAGTAGAACTATTAACTGTAAGAACAGGGTTAGTATTTACAGTTACGTTAGCAATTTTTGTATCAGAACAACCTAAAGTTGTTCCAGTAACTGTATAACTTGTATTATTAGTAGGCGTTACAAAAATTGTTGAAGTTGTAGAACCATCACTCCAAGTATAGTTTGCTGCTCCAGACGCTACAAGAGTTCCTGTTGCTCCTGAGCAAATAGTAGCATCACTAACAGTTACAGTAGGATTTGAATTAACTGTAACTGCTACAGTATTAGTAGCTATTGTGCTACAGCCAGCTAAGTTACCGCTTACAGTATATACTGTAGATGCCGATGGTGTAACTGAGATAGATGAAGAGTTTGAACCAGAATTCCATGTGTATGTTGTAACACCGCTTGCTATTAAAGTTGCAGTAGATCCTGCACAAATAGAAGTTGAAGTAACTGCTATTGATGGAGCGCTACCAACCGAAACGGAAGCCGTAGCAGTTTTTATACAACCGGCAGCTGATGTGCCTATTACTGTGTAATTAGTGCTTGTTGTTGGAGAAACAGCCAAGCTAGCTCCTGACGCTCCTGTATTCCAAGTATAGGTTGTAGCACCAGAGGCAACTAAAGTTCCTGTTGCGCCTGAACAAATTGTGGTAGACGAAACAGAAATATTAGGTAAGGCATTAACTGTTACACTAACCGCTTTAGTACCTGTACATCCATTAGCTGTTCCACTAACCGTATAAGTTGTATTATTTGTTGGAGAGACAGAAATACTATTAGTTGTAGAACCTGTATTCCAACTATATGTTGTTGCGCCTGAAGCTGTTAATATAGATGAGTTACCTATACAAATTGTTGAGTTATTTACAGTAACTGTAGGAGTTGTATTTACATTTACTGTTGTAGTTTTTGAATTTGAACAACCATTAACGGAAGTTCCTGTAACTGTGTAATTAGTTGTACTTGTTGGTGAAACAGAAATACTGGTTGTTGTAGCGCCAGTGCTCCAAGAATAAGTGGTAGCTCCAGAAGCATTTAATGTAGTTGCATTTCCTGAACATATAGTTGAACTATTAACGGTTACTGTTGGAGAAATTTTTACAGTAACATTTGCAATATTTGTGCTTGTACATCCATTAGTTGTTCCACTAACAGTATAACTAGTAGTACTTGTAGGAGATACAGAAATAGTACTATTTGTAGCACCTGTATTCCAAGAATAACTCGTTGCTCCTGATGCTGTTAATGAAGCTGAAGTTCCAGCACAAATTGTAGGATTGTTAACGCTTACGGTTGGAGTTGCATTAACTATTACACTTGCTGTTTGTGTTTTAGAGCAACCATTTGTAGTTCCAGTAACTGTGTAATTAGTAGTAGTTGTAGGAGTTACTAAAACACTTGCTGTTGTTGCTGTTGTGTTCCATAAATAAGTTGTTGCGCCTGATGCAATTAATGTTGCAGTGCTTCCTGAACAAACAGTTGAATTATTTACTGTAATTGTTGGAGTAGCATTAACATTTATAGTTGTAGTTTTCGTATTTGTGCAACCATTAAATGAGGTTCCTGTAACAGTATATGTTGTACTATTAGCTGGTATTACAGATATATTTGCTGTTGTTGCGCCTGTATTCCAAGAATAAGATGAAGCCCCTGTTGCGGTTAATGTAGCAGAATTTCCTGAACAAATAGTTGGACTGTTTACAGTTACAGTTGGAGAAGCCTTAACAGTTACATTAACAACTTTATTAGCACTTACACAACCATTGGTTATTCCATTAACAGTATAACTTGTGGTAGTTGTTGGTGAAACAGAAATACTTGCTGTAGTTGCTGATGTACTCCAGTTGTACGTGGTAGCTCCTGATACCGTTAATACAGTTGAAGCACCTGCACAAATAGTAGCATTACTTACACTAACAGTTGGATTTGGAGTAACACTAACATTTACTGTATTGGTAGCAATTGTTGCACAGCCAGATAAATTTCCGCTAACAGTATACGTTGTACTGATAGTAGGAGTAACAGTAATAGATGTGCTATTAGAACCTGTATTCCATGTGTAAGTTGTTACCCCGCTAGCTATTAAAGTAGTAGTAGAACCCGCACAAATAGAGGTTGAATTAACAGCAATTGAAGGAGCGCTTCCAACGGTTACAGAAGCTGTATTTGTGTTCACGCATCCTGCAGCAGATGTTCCAGTTACTGTGTAAGTTGTATTAACTGTTGGAGATGTAACTAAATTAGCTCCTGTAGCTCCAGTGTTCCAAGTATAAGTGGTAGCTCCTGAAGCCGCTAATGTTCCAGTTGAACCTGAACAAATTGTTGTAGATGCAACAGCGATATTTGGTAAAGTATTTACAATTACTGAAGCTACTTGAGAATTAGAACAACCATTAACTGAAGTCCCTGTAACTGTATAATTAGTAGTTGTTGTAGGTGTTACAGAAATGCTGCTTGCAGTAGCACCTGTGCTCCAGCTATAAGTTGTTGCACCACTTGCTGTTAAAGAAGCAGTATTACCAATACATATTGTTGCATTGTTTACAGAGATTGCAGGACCAGTTGTAACAGATACCGTAGCTACTTGAGAACTAGAACATCCATTAGTAGTTCCTGTAACTGTATAATTAGTAGTAGTTGTAGGAGTTACAGAAATACTGCTTGTAGTAGCACCTGTATTCCAACTATAAGTTGTAGCACCTGAAGCATTTAATGAAGTTACATTTCCTGAACAAACAGAGGCACTATTAACTGCAATTGTTGGAGTTGCATTAACACTAACGCTTGTTGTTTGAGTATTAGAGCAACCGTTAGTTGTACCTGTAACAGTATAGTTTGTAATAGTTGCAGGAGAAACAGAAATACTATTTGTAGTAGCACCTGTGTTCCAAGAATAGCTTGTTGCCCCTGATGCAGTTAATGTAACTGAATTACCATTACAAACTGTAGCACTATTTACAGCGATAGTTGGAGTTGCTGTAACGCTTACTGAAGCTACTTGAGAATTAGAACATCCATTAGCAGTTCCTGTAACTGTATAATTTGTAGTAACTGATGGTGTTACTGAAATACTATTGGAAGTAGCACCATTACTCCAGCTATAAGTTGTTGCGCCACTCGCAGTTAAAGAAACAGTATTACCAATACATATAGTTGCATTGTTTACAGAGATTGCAGGACCAGTTGTAACAGATACTGTAGCTATTTGAGAACTAGAACATCCATTAGTAGTTCCTGTAACTGTATAATTAGTAGTTGTTGTAGGTGTTACAGAAATGCTGCTTGTAGTAGCACCAGAACTCCAGCTATACGATGAAGCACCTAAAGCATTTAACGTGGTTGCATTCCCTGAACAAACAGAAGCACTATTAACTGAAATTGTTGGAGCTGCATTAACACTAACGCTTGTTGTTTGAGTATTAGAGCAGCTGTTAGTTGTACCGGTTACCGTATAGTTTGTAGTAGTTGTAGGCGAAACAGAAATACTATTTGTAGTAGCACCTGTGTCCCAAGAATAGCTTGTTGCTCCTGATGCAGTTAATGTAACTGAATTACCATTACAAACCGTAGCGCTATTTACCGCGACAGTTGGGTTTGCTGTAACGCTTACTGAAGCTACTTGAGAACTAGAACATCCATTAGCAGTTCCTGTAACAGTATAATTTGTAGTAACTGATGGTGTTACTGAAATACTATTGGAAGTAGCACCAGTATTCCATGAATAAGATGTTGCTCCCGATGCATTGATTATCGCTAAATTACCTGCACAAACAGATGCATTGTTCACCGCAATTGTTGGCGATGCATTAACAGTTACGGTTGCTGTTTTAGAAGTAGAACAACCACCTGATGTTCCCGTAACAGTATAGTTAGCAGATGTAGTAGGGGACACAGAAATACTAGCAGTTGTAGCGCCTGTATTCCAGCTATAGGTTGTTGCTCCCGAAGCTGCTAATACTGCATTACTACCAGCACAAATAGTTGGAGAGTTAATTGTAATTGTTGGACTAGTTGTAGTGGTTATAGTTATTGTTTTTGAACCAGAACATGTTCCTGAAGTTCCTGTAACTGTATAAACTGTAGTAGTAGTTGGTGTAACAACAATACTGGTTGTATTAGCTCCTGAATCCCAAGTATAGCTTGTAGCACCGCTTGCAGTTAGTGTAGCTGAACTACCAGTACAAACGATAGTGGAAGTTGGAATGATAGATAATGATAAACCAGTGCCTACAGTTACAGTTTTTGTTACGGGTAAGCTTACTTGAGTTCCGTTAGCAACTGCAATTAATGTAATACTTTGTGTACCGGTTGCGGTAAATGTAAATACAGGATTTTGTACATTTGATGTAGTTGTTGTTGCGCCGGTAACTGTATAGTTCCAAGCGGATGGAGGAGTGGGAGATCCAGTAGACATATCTGTTACAGTAGCTGTTGACCCCGCACAAATAGTTGTTGGGTTTACACTAAAGTTTGCAACTGGTGGCGGCACAGTTAAACCATGAGTACCTAAAGTATTTCTAATAGGAGAGGTTGCCATGGCTGTTTGTATACGCGTTACCTGATCGGTTGTAAACATGTACATGCCATTATCATCACTATAGTCCATAAAGTTCATAAACATGACGCCGGTGGTTCCGGTACCTGTACAATTGTTTGGTAAATATGGGTAACTAACCGTGTTTGCATCAGCGGCAGTAGTTGGTGTAGCTATTGTGTTTTGATTTACATAGTTTGCTGTTGATGCAGGTGGTGTATCATTACAATAATCTGTTAAACAAGTTCCATCTCCCCACATGTGACGTAAACCAACCCAATGTCCAATTTCATGAGTTGCGGTTCTTCCTAAATTGTAGGGAGCTAGGGCAGCACCTGTATTTCCATAGGCTTTTCCCCAACACCACAATCCATCTGTAGTACTAGTTCCTAATCCACTGGTTAATCCTGTTAATCCTGTGCCTGGAGGAAATGTAGCAAAACCTAATAAGCCTGTTGCTGCATTTTCATCTGTTACCCATATATTCATATACTTATTTACATTCCAAATAGTTTGTGGTTTTACAATGCTATTGATGAAATTTTGAAAAGTGGCAGGTGTATTATAGGCAGCATTTGCTGGGTCTTTCGAACTAAACCCAGCAGTTAAAGTAAACGTATTAAAATTTACTCTATCAACTCCAGGTTCTGCCATTGCATTTCCATTTTTATCATAGTAACATGGTATAAAAGTAATTTGAGCATTTCCAATTACAATTCTAGTACCGTTATAGCTTGGTGCAGGAATAGCGTTAGCAGTTGCATAAGCTTGAAATGCATTAGCGGGATAGTGATTTGTATATTGGCCAGTTCCTGCAAAGTCGGCTGTTAAAATATTAATCTGTGAAACAACTTGTGCATTTGAAATATTAGGATAAGTTCCTACTGCTTGTCCTCCATGAATAACGTGAACAATCACAGGAACAGTGTATGCTACTGCAGCAGTTGTATTCATTCCATTTGTTATTCGTGAAGCATTATTTTGAACATACTCGCTAACTTTTTGATTAAACCAATTGTCCCAAGCCGCACCTGGAGGAGGAGAACCACACGTTCTGTGTACAGGCATCCCATTTGGGTATGTTTGTGAAAATGATGTCAAAGCAACAAAAAATGCTGCAATAAGGGTTAGGGTTTTAAAAAGATAACTTTTTTTCATACGAGTGCATTTTATATTTAATTCAGTAGAAAAAGAAAAATTTAAATAAATTTTAATTCTCACTTTAATACAATAATAAGATGCGAAATTGTAGATTTTATGTATCTAAGATTATTTTCGACTATTGTTTAAAAACATCTTATAAACAGAGTTATTTGAAGGTGTTTCTGTTAAAAAACAAAAGCCATCTATTTATAAAATAGATGGCTTTTTGTAGAGAAGTTGTAGTATTTATTATTCTTTAATTACTCGGATAGTTGAGTAAGAACCATTGCTCTTTAATTTGACATTATAAATTCCTTTAGCTAATTGCTCTAAAGAAACTATGGTGTGATTATTTAATGTTGTTTGAGTTAATACTAATTTGCCGATTGCATCATACACTTCAATTTCTATTTGATTATCAATAGATTTATTGAAGTCAATATATAAACTGTTAGATGTTGGGTTTGGATAAACGACAAATGAGTTATTGTTTAACTCTGTAATTCCAGTACATAAATCAACTGTAATTGTTTTTGAATCTGTATTTGAACACGCATTAGCATCAGAGTAGCTATAGGTAATTGTAAATGTACCTGCTCCTGCAACAGATGGGTCAAATGAATTTCCAGTAACTCCAGTGCCATTAAATACTCCACCAGCTGGTGTACCATTTAAACCAACAGTTGCATCATTTACGCATACTAATGATGACGTTAATGCACATGATACTGTAGGTAATTGATTAACCGTTACATTTGAAGTGCTTGAATTTGAACAACCATTTGTAGTTCCAGTTACTGTGTAAATTGTACTTGTAGTTGGTGTAAGAGAAACTGATACACCAGTAGCTCCTGTGTCCCAGCTATACGTTGATGCGCCAGACGCAGTTAACCAAGCCGCATTTCCAGCGCAAATAGTAGCATTATTTACGGCAACAGTTGGTGTTGTTTTTACAGTAACACTCACTGTTTTACTTGCTGTACACCCATTTGTATTTCCTGTAACAGTATAGGTTGCATTAGCAGTAGGAGAAACAGATATACTTGAAGTAGTTGCTCCTGAATTCCAACTATATGTTGTTGCACCACTTGCATTTAATGATGCCGAATTTCCAGAACAAATAGTAGCATTGCTAACAGCTACTGTAGGAGTTGCTTTTACTGTTACTGTTGAAGTTTTTGCATTTGTACAACCATTAGATGTTCCTGTTACTGTATAAGATGTTGTAACTGTTGGCGAAACAGAAATACTTGATGTTGTAGCTGAAGTACTCCAGTTATAAGTTGTAGCACCAGAAGCAGTTAATGCTGCAGAGTTACCAGAACAAATCGTTGAACTGTTTACAGCAACTGTTGGAGTTGTGTTTACTGTTACTGTTTGGCTAGATGTATTTTGTCCAGTTGCATTTTTTGCAATTAAAGAGACTGTATAAGTTCCTGCATTTGCAAAAGTGACTGTAGGATTTTGTGCGTTAGCATTTGAGAATGTAACACCTGTTCCTGATGTTGCTGTCCATGTCCATGATGTTGGTGCATTTAAAGATTGATCATTTAATTGAATGCTTGATGATGTACATAAACTCGATGCTGCCACGCTAAAGTTAGATACTGGTGTAGCAGCCGGGCCATTTACAATTGTTAATGCAGCATTATTTAAATCATAAAAAATATTGCCAGCACCACGCACCATAATACGACCCGTTGTAGTTGTTACGGAAGGAACTGTAATTGTTGCAGAACCATTATTCGGAACATTTGTCGCTAATGTAATTGGATATAAATAACCTCCATTAGTTGATAAGAAAATGTTTACACTAGGCGTATTAACTGCACCTGTATTGGTATTAGCTACGTTCCATGTAATGGTTTGAGTAGTTCCAGCTGTCCATGTAGTAGCAGAGTTTTGAGATGTAACAGAGAATGGTCCAGCTGCAGAGCTAACGGTTACCTTCATTAAATCTGAAGCGGTTTGTCCTCCGCCAACACCATTATCTCTTACGATAAATGAAAAGTTCATTACTCGAGCAACAGATGGTGTTACTTCCCATGTTGAAGATACTGTATTACTTAAAACAGTTGCTAATGCTGGCATATATCTGTTTGGAGAAATTGTTGGAGAAATTGCTCTATACATAGGTCCAACACTATATGAAGGAAGCGGAGATGCATTTCCCGGAGATTGTGCAGGATCATTTTGACTCCAATTATATGTTAAAGAAGCCATTCCGTCTACATCACTTCCTGTACCTTCTAATACATAAGGAGTAGAAATTGGAACAGTATAGTCTAAACCAGCATTTGCTGTTGGAGGTGTGTTAGTTAAAGTTGTAATAGCTGCACAAGTACTGTTTCCTGTTTTGATATTATTACTGATATCTCTAATATTAACATAGTTAAAATCATCATGGCTATTGCTTTGTACATTTGATGAGCAAATACCAGCGTAACCCATAATAGAACTTCCACTTGCAGGTTCTACTTCTGTTGTTCCGTTTCCACTTCTACTACAAGTATTCATTACGTGATATCCTCCATATTGATGCCCCATTTCGTGTGCAACATAATCAATATCAAATGCATCTCCAGTAGGATTTGAACGACCAGTATATCCTCTTCCTTTGTGAGTTGATGTTTGAGAAGTACTTAAACAAACACATGCTAAACATCCCGCATTACCACCACCAGTTGTATTAAAATTGTGTCCAATATCGTAGTTGGCAATACCAATAGCAGCATCAATAGTTTGAGCCGTCATCGTGTTCCATTCATTACTCCAAGGGTCTGTTGTAGCGTTCATGTAAATTAGTAAATCGTTGTTAGCAATAAAATTCATGTGAATTGCTAAATCTCTTTCATATACACCATTTACGCGGTTCATGGTTATTGCCATTTGAGCTTGAACATTTGCTTTTTGTTGTGCTACTGTTCCCGTGCCCATAAATAAAGCACCATATTCACCTGTGCAAGATTGTGCTAAACGGTATGTTCTTAATTTTTGGTCGTTGATATTTTGAATAGATAAATTACCATCGCCATTAGTTCTTTGAATAGAAGGTAAGTTTACACCTTGATCTGTTAAACATTCAAAACCTTGCGGATCAACTCCTAAGCTACTTTTATTATAAACAATGTAGTTTACTAAATCAGTAGTGTATGGGTCTACAAAAACTGTACTTTTAATACCAGATATAGACATGGTATGTAATCCAAATTGAGTAACACTAAAACGCATAGTTGCTGTTGGGTCATCAATACCTTGTGCGGCATATGTTTTTATCATCGGGAATTTTGCTTCCAAAATAGGATCCATAATCGATGATTCATAAACTTTAAATTTTTCATACACGCCATCAGAATTTGGAAATTCTAATACTAAATCAGATTGACCTGTGTTTGCAAATAAAACAGGAGCATTGATTAACTTAGATTTTAATAAATTTAAATCCAGTTGAAATAAATAAAAAGATGAGGGGAATGAACTCCTTCTAACTTTTGCACCTGCTACTTCGTTGGTAGAAAGTTTGTTCCATAATCCGTCACTCGAATTTTGAGCGAAGATGCTTGTTGTTATAACCGCTAAAAAAAGAGTTACAATTGTTTTGGCGTAATTTTTATTCATAGTTTTTGTATTTAGTTAAACTAAGTTAGTGAAATTAAAATTTTAAGTCAATTTATTAGTCTAAAATCAAGACAAAAAAAGCTTAAATTATAATATTCCTATTTCTTTATTTTACAACAAGTTACAATTTGATTTTGTAGAATTTATGTATTCAGGTATTTTTTCGTCTCATTTTTTGTTAGGATTTTATTTAAGTGTAAAATCTAATTTTTTTAGTTAAAGATTGATGGTTTTATGATAATTGTTAGAGTAGGGATTATGTAATTATAAATACAGAAAATAAATGTAAATTTGTTTCGTGAAAAAACGTTACATCATTATACTTGTTCTTCTTGCTTTCATTTTGTTCCCTAATTTATTAGAAGCGCAATGCGCCATGTGTAAGGCAACTGTTGAAAGTAGCCAGGGACAAAAAAACTCGGTAGCTAGTGGTATTAACCAAGGCATCATTTATTTAATGCTAGTGCCTTATGTTTTGATGGCTTTTATTTTTAGAAAACAAATTGCAACAGTTTGGAAGCTCATCAGAGGTAAACGTGTTGCCGAAGACGATTTATAGATTTAATTTTCTAACAAAACAATGTACTCAAATTTTTCTAAATCATAATTTAGAGTTTGCATGACATTAGGAATAAAATCTTTACCGTATTTGCAATAATACATGCTAAAATTATCATAACGCTCTTGAGGTGTATTTTTTGGAAATAATTTTTCTTTTATTCCCCAAATTTGATTTACATCCGTTTCTGATTTTTGTTTTAAAGCTCTGTTTATTTTTTGTTCAATGGTTGAAATACCGTTAATGGCTTTTTGTTTTTCGGCCTCTGAAGAACCTACTAATGTTTTATCAATGGTCGAAACGGTGTTGATGATTGATCTATAAATCTCTGACAATTGTGTTTTGGCGTCTTCTAAATTAATATCGTTGTGTTGTGTTTTAATAAATTGCTTTACTAATTCCTCACCATCTTTAAACGTATCATTAACCGATAAGTTTAATTTTTGCATTTTATTTTGTGTGCCCTTGTCTAACAACATCACAAAATTACGAGGCATTAAAATTGGTAAATGAATATTGTATGCATCAAACATGGTTTTATATTCTAACCAATAAGCCAATTCGCCGGGGCCACCAACATAGACAATGTTTGGTAATATTTTTTGTTGGTATAAAGGTCGTAGTACCACATTAGGACTTAATTTTTCAGGAGTAGTTTGAATGATATGTTCTAATTCTTCTTTTGAAAAACTCAAATCAGTATTTAATATCACAAAACGTTCGCCTTGTTTTTCGATGCGCTCTCTTAAGCCTTTTTCTTTATAGAAAATATTTATTTCTCTTGGTGTAACTTGTGCCGAATAATTTTTTTGTAATTCGGCAATTGTTTCTGATACTAATTTATAAGAGGTATTTTCGAAAATGTCTTTTTTGAATTCTTCCTTAAATAAATGTTTTAGTTCAACATCATTCCCATCTAAAACAACGATGCCATATTCTCCAAATAGTTCATTTACCAAATAACGTGTAGCATCTGCTAAATTAGTGTGTTTTAAATAAGCGTTTTCAAATACAGATAGAAGTTCATTTGCTTTTTCATTGTCGCCCAAAATCGTTTTTAGTTCAGTAATTACTTCTTGTAATCCTTCTGTGTTAAATTCACCAACACTTCCTTTTTGTGTTGAATTCCATTCTACTTTTTTACCATAAACGTTTGCATGATTTATTTCTTCAAAATCATGGTCTTCGCTGGCCATCCAGTATACAGGAATAAATTTTTTATTTGTAAAATTTTGATTCAAACTATTACATAAATTAATGGTGCTGGCAATTTTATATATAAAATATAAAGGCCCAGTAAATAAACATAATTGATGTCCTGTAGTAACTGTAAATGTATTTTCGTTTTCTAATAACTGAATATGAGTTAATGAAGCGGATGAAGTATTAGCTACCAGTTTAGCTTGTTGATTCAATGCTTTTACTAAAACACCTCTGTTTAAATAATCAAATGAATTTTTTACTAAGTAATCAGTAAAATCTTGTTTACTAAAATGGTGATTATAAAATGGTTTTACAGAATTTGATTGAGAAATATAATCAGTAAACAAAGAGGAGAATAACCCAGTTGTATTTATACTTATGGTTTGTTTTGATAAAAGCATTCACAAATGTATTACTTAAAAAATGGATTGAAAATAATTTTAAAACGGGCATTTAGTTGTTAAAATTCTACATTTTCAACCTCTAATTAACATCAAAAAAGCTATTTATCAAGTAGTTACGGTTTTTAGGCGTCGGATTTCGTTAATTACCCAGTTTTTTGTTAATAATCCAAATTCGTTGGGCTACAAAGCCTTCGTATTTTTAAGAGTTAAACAGAACTATTATTAATGAGTTTACAAGTTAATGTAAAAGATTTGCTATCAAATCTATACTACAATCGTGGTGTAGTGGAATTGCTATTTGGTCAGCGCGACCATGTAACAGTAAACGAGTTATTGAGCAGGGATGATATTACGGAAGAACAATACCGTAAATTAGTTTCTTTAGATATTCTTTACGAATACGAAAATGTAGTAAGCTTAAACGACGCTGTTGTTGCCATGTTTGAGGATTTTATGGAAATTGGCGAGGTAACTCCTGGTTTCATAAACGATTATATCAACGAGTTAAAACGTCATATTCGCTTTTATCAGGATGCTCGTGAAATGAGATTTTTGCGCAGCATTAAAAAGTATTTAAAACGCATCAACTCTACTTTAACTCGCGAAATTATTAAGCTCCAAAAAAATGTAGATGATACTTACAAAAACGAAAGTAACTACCGCATTAAATTACAAAAGCTTGAAGATTACCGTGAGAAGCGTGACACCATCATTGAATTTATAAAACAAACCAATGCTATTGTTGACGAAACACGCGTATTGTTTAACATTACAAATGACACCGAGTTGTTTGGTATTGTATCGTCGTTAAAAGCAAGTTTAATTGAAAACCTAGATTTCTTAATTGAAATTCAAACGGATATTACTGACTTCATTAATAAAATTCAATATCAGTTAGATGTTTATAAAAAAGCGCAGCGCTTAAAAGAAGTAAAAGATCACGGAACGCTTCATTTTAAAACTAATTTTAGAGAAATCGTTTCTGGCATTAATACATTAAAACACAACGGGCATAAAACACCTAAAACAAAAATTCCTATCGACTTTTTATACAGTGATGATGGGCATGTGTTGTGTAAACGTATTGCTGAAAAATATAAAATTACTCGTTTAATGGTTCGTGGGCTTGCCGATAAAATGGCAGGAAACTTTAAAGATAAAGGACTCGAACAACAAATTAAACTTGATACTGAAAAATTAGTTGAACGTTTTTTAAATCAAACTAAGCAAAATTTATTTGAATACTTGATGGAATATAAATTTCCAAAAGCAATTGGAACAGTTACGTTTGAAGAACGTTTATCATTGTTTGTGGAGATTGCTATGGAATATCAAAATCAATTAGATTTTAAATACAGATTACAATATCATGACTATACTGTAGAAAATGATGTTAAGAAAAGATTAGGCTATACTTTGATTTTACCTTTAAAGGATAAGCCTAAAAAAGAAAAAGCAACTAAGTAGAAATTTACACCATGGAAGAAACAACTAGTTTTAATTTACCTAAACAAACTCACGATATTTTTGCCATTATGGCTCGTGGTAATTTCATTTCTAGTAACGGAAATAGAGATGGGATGAATCGTTTGTACGATGTAATTAATAACCCTGAGAATTTTGATAGACTTCAGGCGTATTTTAATGTAATTCGTTATAATATTGAAAGAGGAAATAATTTTTTCTACTTCTCAAAATTAAGCGAACCAAACTCTGAATTAGAAAAAAAATTGGAACGTTTTGAACGTTATATCGATATCATTGATTTGTTTGCCAGCATGGATAACAAAATTGGAATTGGTAGTCGTTTCCGTCCAAGTGAAATCGCAGAAGAATGTAATGCTAATGTGCGTTTAAAACAAAAACTTCAAAAAATTCCATTGTACCGTTCAGAAACTTTGCATAATAAGGTTCGTGAGATTTGTGATTTAATGAGTCGTGATTCGTTCTTAGAATTAGAAGATGAAAAATCAGAGTCTTATAAAGTATTAGATTCTTACAATTACTTGTTAGATATTATTAACTCGATTGCTATTTATGAAGATAGTTCTAGTTCAGATGATACTCAAGGAATAATTTATAATTAATATTTATTAAAATGAAGACATCACTATTTTTATTCATGTTTGCTTTTAGCTTAACGGTATTAGCTCAAACTAAATACACATCAGTTTCCGAAGATTTTATCACATTTCAGGATAACATATCTGCGGCAGAGCGTATGTTTAAAAATGATTCTTTATTACAAGCATACGCAAAATTTGATATAGCTTTCGAAAATTATAAAGGAGCTGTAAATCCAAGTCATTATTTTAGAGCGGGCTTATGTGCTATTAAAATCAAAGAAGAATTTAAGGCTTTACATTTTTTTGAAAAAGCTATTACTAACGGTTTTGAGTTAGATAGTGCAAAAAAAGAAATGGTGTCTTTTTATAATCAAAATACGAAAAGAGAATACGTAGATAATTTTCCGAAATGGGAAGAGCAAAGAATAGCGGCACGAAATGCTGCTTGGGAAACGGAAATATTAGCTTCTGTAGAAGCAAATAAAAAATACAATACTACTAAATACACAGCAGCAACCGAATATTGTTCTACTTGTATGAAAACAAAAACTTGTAGTAAAACTTCACCTGATTTTACTTCGAAATATAAATTGGTGAAAGAAAAAATGAAAGCAGATTCTTTAAACGTTGCTGCATTATTAAGTAAAATTCAGCAATTTGGATTTCCAACAATGAAATTAGTTGGTAAAAAAGCAAACGATGCAGCTCGAACCATCTTATTAAATTACGATGCTGATAAGAAAAACGAACGTTTAGATGGAATTTTATCTAAAGCATTAGTGGATGGAAATATTTCACCTGAATTTTACGGAACACTTGTAGATAGAAGAAATGTAATGAATGGATTATTGCCGGAATTTTACGAACCTATTACTGGTTATGAAAAAACAATTGGTAAAGAAATAGGAACAGCAAATAAAAAACGCCGTACCATTGGCTTGTATGCTATAAAACTAGTGAGTACAGCTGCTCCAAAAAGTAAAGATCCTAATGCTGCTAAAAAAGCATCTGTAGGATTATATGATTATTAATATTGAGAGAAACGAGATAGAGGTTTAAAAATAGAACATGGAAAATAACTGTAGAATATTAAACAGAATTGTTGAAATTAACATTGCTAACGTTAAGTATACCGACTTAGAATTAAGTGGTAATACTTGTTTTGTTGGTACAAATAACTTTGGTAAAACATCATTGCAACGTGCAATTTTGTTTTTTTATAGCGCTAATACCAGAGGTTTAGGTATTTCAGCTTCACAAAAACCATTTGACGAACATTACTTTAAATATGAAAACTCTTATTTAATTTATGAAATTCAAACAGAGAATAAACCGTTTTTTGTTATAGTTTATAGACACAATAAATTGGTATTCCGTTTTGTTGATGCGGAGTATAGTCCTGATTATTTTTTCAACGAAAATGATGAAGCTCTAAAAATTAAAGAAGTTGTTGCTGGATTTGATAAACGTGGTATTTTTATTTCTCAGCAAATTGATACGTTTGAGCGTTACCGTAATATATTATACGGAACAGAAACTGATAAGCAATTATCTAAATTTCACTTATTAAAAGGTAACGAGAAATACCAAAACATTCCTAAGTCTATTACCAATGTATTCTTAAGTTCTAAGAGTAGTATTGATAGCCGATTTATTAAAGATTTTATCGCTAACTCTTTAACAACAGAAAGCAGTAGCATTAAGTTAGAGCAAGTAGATCGTCAGTTACGTCAGTTTAACGAGAAGTATTCTGATATAGAAACTTATTTAAAAAAGGAGTCTCAACAGTTAATTGAATTTATCGACAAAAAGTATGATCAGGTGCACATGTTAAAAGGTGCGCAAATGGAAATGGCTGATAAATTAGGTAGCAGTTTACGTTATGCCGAAACGCAAAACGAAACTGTTATCAAAGCTTCTCAAGAAAAGCAGGAAGAATTAGATAGACTTGTTGAAGCACACGAAGAGCAAAAGACTTTATTGGAAGAAAAACAAAAAGACGTTCGTGAAGAGATTGGGTATTATGATAGAACTATTCGTGAGGCCAATAAAAAATTAAAAGAATACAAAGAAAAAAATATTGAAGAAGCGGTAGAGAAAAATGCGGAAAGAGAAAAACTTCAGGTTGATTTAAATATTGCACGCCGTGAGTATGAATCATTAACATCCAATGTGCAAAGTATTGAGATGAAATATTCATCTTTAATTGAACAATTACGTAATGATAAAACAGCTTACATTAATAAAATTAACTCTCGTACAAGTGAAATCTTTAATCACTATAATGAGTTACAATTATTACAAAAAAACGAATTCAATAAAAAAGATGCAGAGTTAAAACAAAAACGTGAAGAAGCTTTAACAGAGCTTAATGCAGAGGTAACTTCAAAACAAATTGAATTTAATGAGTTAAAAGCTGAGGAAAAAGTAATACGTAATACTCGTTTTTACGAAGCTGAAATTAAAGCTCAAGAAACGGAGTTAGCAGATTTAAGAGCTATTAATTATAAAAACAAATCTGAGCTTGCTATTAAAACGAATTTGGTTCAAACAAACCAAAAAGAGTGGGAAGCATTAGAGTTAAAATTAAAAACATCTTTATCTAATCAAATTCAAAAAACCAATAACGAAATCATTCGTGTTAAAACAGAAATTAAAACCATTGAGGAAAAATTAAATGTTCAACACGATGCCTTATATGGTTATTTAGAGAAGAATGTAAAAGATTGGCACAATACAATTGGTAAGGTTGTAAACGAAGATTTATTATTCCGTTCGGATTTAAATCCAACCATTACAGATAGTAAAGAATTATCATTATATGGTATTAACTTAAAATTAGACGAAGTACCTGTTGTATCTAAATCAATTGAAGAATACCAATTCGAAAAAAATGAACGCTTAGCGATTATCAGAGATTTAGAAGAATCGATGAACCAGTTTCAAACTGCTAACAACGAAGAAAAAATGTTGGCGGCTGATAAATATGGTAAGCAATTAGGTGAGTTAAAGGAAGATTTAAAAGTTTTGACGTACTCGTTAGAGTTAGCAGAAAAACGTGAGAAGAAATTAATTTTAGAATTAGAAGACTGGAAACAGCGCGCGAGTACTGAGATTGAGCAATCTTTATCAGGTAATCGTCAAAAATTAAATATTATTGAAGAAGAGTTATCGATTTTAAATAAGAGAAAAAATAACTTATTAAACGACTTCAACACTCAATTCGATAAATTAAAAGCGTTTAATGATGAACGATTAGCTGATTTAAAATCTCGTCAGGAAACAGAAATTTCTGAATTAGAAGTTGAGAAGAAAAATCAAGTAAAAGAGTACGAAGAAAAGGAAACGCAGTTAAGTACTGAAAAAGAATCAAACTTTAAAGCAAAGGGTGTTGATAGTAAAGAGATTAAAAAAATTGATGCTCGTATTAAAGAATTAACTGAAGCTTTAAAAGAAATTGATCAGTACGCTCAAATAGTAAGCGATTACTTAAAAGATAAACGTGAAATTTTTGATAAGCTTCCTGATTTAATTCAAAAGAAAGAGGAGTATGTGAAATCAGCAAATGATTTAACAGCTGAGTTGGAGGAAATTGCTCGTAAGTTCAATATCAAACGTATGGAGTTGAATAAACAAAAACGTGCATTTGAAGAAGAATTAATTGAGTTTAATAACGGTATCAATTACTTTACTAAAAACTTCCGCGAAACGCCAGTATTTAATAAATACGCTGATATTATTGATAGAGCGGAGCCTAAGAAAACAAATTATAGTGTGATGGATTTGTGTACGCAGTTACTAAAAAACGATTCGCATTTTAATGAAGAGTATACAGCTTTCCAACGTTATGTAAATGAGTTTGCAGGTAAATTTAGAATTGACAACCACTTTAATTTTATCATTCGTAATGATGCAACTCAAGGTGAGTATGAACGTTTTGCTCAAAACTTACGTTCATTCATCAACGAAAATAAAATTGAATTATCAATAGCAGAAACTGCTACGCAAATTGGTTTAGTAACAGATAGTATTGCTACTAAAGTGCGTGAGTTAAGCGGACAAAAAGATAAAATTCAACATATCATTACGTTAATTGCAGAAGACTTTAAGAAAGCGGAGTTCGAGGAATCAAAATTAATTGAGTTCATTAAAATTCGTTTAGAAGATTCTGACAATAAAGTTTACAAATTATTAAAACGTATTCAGGAGTTCCGTGAAGAGAATGGTTTAGTGTATAACGAAGGGTTGTTTAATACAGATTTTGCTACACACAAAAACCGTGAGATTAGCAATCGTGCTGTTAAATTGTTAGATCAATTACGTACAGCCATTAAAGAACAAGAACAAGAAGAAATTCGTTTGCAAGATTTATTTGAATTAAAATTCAATATTAAAGAAGGATTAAACGAAACAGGTTGGACTCATAAAATTGATAGTATTGGTAGTACAGGAACAGATATCTTGGTAAAAGCAATTATCTACATTACGTTATTACATGTATTCATTAAAGAGTCTTCTCACCGTGGAAGCACAGACTTTAAAGTACATTGTATTATTGATGAGGTAGGTCAAATTTCAGCACATTACTTACGTGAGTTATTACGTTTTGCGAAAAACAGAAATATCATGATGATTAATGGTTTACCAAATAAATCAGGATTAGAAGCACATTACAAATACACGTACCAGTTTAGAAGAGAAGAAAACAATAACGTTCGTATCTTCCCTAGTATTGTAACAGAGGTAGAGGCTTAAAGCTTTGCCACTCTAAGTGGAGTCGAAGAGTCAAAAAACACCTGACAGGTTATTAAAACCTGTCAAGTGTTTTTATTTTTCAGAGGTCTTATATCCAATCTGTACTCTCGGTTTTTCGTTTTCTTTCTTATCTAATAATTCATCAAGGTATTGAAAAACCACTTCAATGTTTTTTGTGTTGTTATCGGTTTTCTTTCTGAGTTCTTCAATTCCTAAACGTAGCTCTGTGTTGTCGCTAAGTATTTGACGTATTTTGGTAAATATTCTAATGATTTGAATATTAACAGAAATAGCCTTTTCGCTATTGAGTACACTCGAAAGCATGGCTACGCCTTGTTCGGTAAACGCATAAGGGAGATGCCTTAAACCCATATTTTCTGAATTGGAGGTGCCAAATTGGCTCCTCCAATTCATTAATTCTTCTTTAGTTAATTCAAACATAAAGTCTTCAGGAAATCGAGTGATATTTCTGTTGACTTGTCTTTTCAGTTGTTTTGTTTCTACTCCATATAGTTCTGATAAGTCTCTATCTAGCATTACTTTTTGGTTTCTTATAACATAAATTTTATTCATGACTATTTCGTCAGGAATGTGAAATAATTCAGCTCTCTTCATCATAATAATATATGATTCAAAATTGGGAATTATATTAGTTGCTACTTGCTACACTTTGTAGCATTTTAATTAGAGGTCACAATTTGTAACCTCCAATTTATTTTTGAGGAGCCAATTTGGCTCCTCAAAAAATTATAAATACACCTTCAATACATCATATCCATATTTCAAAATCATAATGGATACTATAACTAAAAATATGATGCGCACAAAACCATTACCTTTTTTAAGGCGAGTGAGCTGCCTATAAAACTTCCAATAATATTGAACACGGCCATTAAAATAGCCAGATGTAAAATGTAATTACCTTGCTTAATAAATACTACCAGTGCCGAAATATTAGTGACACAGTTTACTATTTTAGCATAAGCCGATGCTTTCACAAATTCAAAACCTAAAATTACTACAAAGCCTAATACAAAAAAGCTACCAGTGCCTGGCCCAAAAAAACCATCGTAAAAACCTACTATTAAACCAATACACGCACCATAAAGCATTTGTTTATTGAGCGGTAGTTCTTTAGTTTCAATAGCGCCTAAGTCTTTTTTAATGAATGTATATATTGCTATAGCAATTAGTATAATTAAAATAAGAGGCTTTAATAAATTACTATCAATATGATTGATAATTTGTGCGCCTAAATAGGAAGAAATAAAACAACTCAATGCAATTACAAAAAGAAGCTTGTAATTAAAGGTAATTTTTTTAGCGTACTTAAATGCTGCAATAGAAGTACCAGCTAAAGCCGCAATTTTGTTGGTGCCAAATAAAATGGGTAATGGCATTTTAGGGAAGGTGATTAATAAAAAGGGAGTTTGAATTAAACCACCACCGCCAACCACAGCATCAATAAAGCCAGCTGTAAAAGCAGATAGCGCTAAGAGGATGATGGTTATAAAACCATAGCTATTAATTATTTCAAGTAAGTGCATCTTTAAATAAAAAAGCCCCTCATTTCTGAGAGGCTTTATAATGAGGGATTATTTTAGAAATCAAATTTACCTCTGTGATCTTCGATGTTTGCTTTTTCTTTTAATGCATCAAACATTTCATAATCTACACGGCCACTATTCATTCTCTCAATTTCAAGTTGTTTTCCTTTAAAGTCTTTAGGTAAAACCGCTTCAGTTACTGATGCTACGCTAACTACAAATACACCGTTATCGCCTTTAATAGCTTTACTTGTTGCACCTGTTTTCATTGCAGTTGCTGTTCCAATTAAAGCATCTTCTCTTCCTATAGCTGCTACATTGTATGCCGAGAAAGTTAAGTTGTCAGCTTTTTCAGGTGTTAACCCCATTTTAGAAGCAATATCATCAATTGATTTTGATGAACCTGCTTTTGTTTCAAATTCTTTAATAAAAGTTTCTGCTTTTTTCTCACGAATAGCTTTTACAGTTACTTCATCTTTCACATCTTCTAATGGAGCAATTCCTTTTTCTTTGACAGATACTAAATTAGCAACCACAAATCTGTCTTTAAACTCAAACACTGGAGATACATCACCTTTTTTAGCTTTGTAAACCCAACGTACTAAATCTTTTGCTCCTTCTAAACCAGGTAAAGATTTATCGCCTTCTTTAATACCTTCTGCAATACGTTTGTTTAATTTTTCAGCTTCTACACCTTTGTTAAAAGCTTCTGCTGTTTGATTTTTCCCAGCAAAGTCACTAGCCACTTTGTAGTACTCTTGTGTTGTTTCTCCACTAGGAGCAATTAACTTAGTAATTTGTGCTACTGTGTATGAGTTGTGACGAGTTTTAGAAACATTTAATACCTCAATAATATGGAAACCAAATTGAGTAGGTACTACCGTAATGTTTCCTACAGTTCCTTGTAAACCAGCATTTTTAAATGCATCTACAAATCCTTTATTTTCATCAAACCATCCGTAATCTCCACCTTTATCTAGTGAACCCATATCGTCTGACATTGTTTTTACTAATGTATCAAACTTTACAGCTTTTGCTTTTAATAAAACTAATAAACTATCTGCAATACGTTTTGCTACTTCTGGTGTACGTTGCGTTTGAGTTCTTTGGCTTTGTAAACCAATTAAGATATGACGAACTTTTGCTGAATCGGCAATTGATTTGATGTCTGTTAATTTATATACTTTTAAGAAAGTTCCTTCTGAGTAAGGACCAAATACAGTTCCTTTTGGAGAAGTGTATACAGATGAATCTGTAATAATCATATTTTTCTTACCGTAGTTAGCAATGTTAATCACACCACCTTCGCTTTCTTGAGCAATGAATGATGAATCTTCAGCTGCAGTAGTTTTTGTTTTAAAATCTTCTGTTACTCTTTGCGCATCTTTTAATAACGCTTCGTAATCAGTTTTTGAAGGCATTACATCGTAAGCTACGTATTCAATTTTACGAGATGGTTCAGTAACCTTATAATCATTTTGGTGTTTGTTGTAATATGCTGCAATTTCTTCTTCAGATACTTTTACAGTTGAATCAGATACAGATGCATACGTTTTCATTACGTAAGTTGCATTTACTTGTTTGTTTTGTGCAACAAATGCATCTTTTGCTTCAGCAGTAGTTACATATAAACCTTTTTTAATTAAGTTGTTGTATTTTTCAGCAGCACGAACTTCTAAAATAGATTTCTCTAATTGTTTCCAGAATTGCTCTTGCTCTGCATTCATTTGACCAACCCATTGATTTAATTTCACTAAATCTAATGTACCGTCAGCTTTTGCAAAGCCTTCATAAATTCTACCAGTTTGTTGATCTGTTAATTGTTGAATAACATATTGGTGAGGGTGAACTAACATTAATTCGTATAATTCATCTTCAGAAACTTCAATACCTAATTTTTTGTATTGAACTTTAATTACTTTCTCATTGATTAACTGACTCCAAACAGATTCAATAATCTGTTCTTTCATTTTATCATCAATTTGAGCATTTGGATTTTGCTTTTGTATTTGAGCAATTTGTTCATTTACTTTTGCACTAAATGCGGGGTAATCAATTTTATCACCTGCAATTTTACCAACTTCTAAATCTTGGCCAGAGAATAAGGCACTACCAGAGCCTAATAAACTCTCTAAAATAAAAATCACTAAGGCTAAACCAACGATTCCAACCAAAAGACCTGTCTTACTACGTATTTTTTCTAAAACGCTCATATTTGTTTATAATTTAAGGAATGCAAAGATAAAATTATTGCTGAAAAACGAAAAATTAATCAAAAATAATTTTAGTAGCCAATTCTTTGGCTTGAACTCTGATTTCGGGCACTGCCACGCTTTCCCATAAAATCCCTTTTAGGGGAGGGCCAAGAGTGTAAATATTTTTACTGATACAACCCTCTTTTTGGGCATTTATACCGTATTTTAGGGTGTCGGGAGTAATTAATTGGCTCGAAACAAGTTGTTTTATTAAGGTAGATGGTATTTTTGAGTAATCCGATTCGGGCCCTGTGCAATTTATAATTAACTTAGTATGAATTACTTGATTGGTTTTCTGAGCTGTATTGTAATACACCTCAAACTGTGAGCCAAGGGTTTTAATATCAAAAATACGTCCTTTGGTAAGGGTTAATTGTTGGGATGCTTTAAGGGCATTAAAAACGGCCATACTTTGGCTTGGCGCTCTGTGTCGGGCAACTCCCCACTTATGCCTTAAGTGACGCAAAAATTGTTGCTTTTCGGTTAATGTAAAATTAAGCCAAAGTCTTTGTAAATGCGGACGCATAGCATCAATGACACTATGCAAGTTTAAGTGGTTGGCTTTAGCAAGTTTAATTTGTTGATTAACTAAAGCTACTATTTCAAGCAATGAGTAATTTTTGTTGTCATCTATAAAAGCTTCTGCGCTTGGCAATGGGTTTTCTTGATGCGCCTGAGGAATATAGGCATGCGGAGAAATAACCTGTATTTTGCCTTTATAATCAAAACGAGCTAAACTCACAATTATATCAATCATGGTTAAGCCAGAGCCGATGATGGTGATGTTTTGGTGAGACTGAACTTGTTGCATGAGTTGCACATTAATAGCATTTTGAAAATAATTTTTAGATAAAATAAATTCACTGGAAATGCTTCGAGGATGAGCTGGTAAAAAATTACCAAGTGCTAAAACCACTTTTTGAGCGGCATAGGTGTGATGTGTTTTTATTTTAAACGCATCTGCATCTTTATTAATGGCAATTACCTCTTCGGTAATTTGCTGAATAGTAACGTTTGAATTGCTGTGTTTTAAACTCTCTAACGTGCTTAGCACATACTCTCCAAATAGTTTTCTCGAAATAAAATCTTTAGCCGAATAATTGGCGTCTTTAGTTTGTAGCCAGTTAATAAAATGGTTAGGTTCGTCGGGAAAAACAGACATGTTATTTGCTCTTACATTTAATAAATGATAATCATCAAATGTATTGTAGGCATAACCTTTTGCGAACTTGTTTTGCGCATCAAACCACAAAATAGCGATAGGACTTTTACTTTGTTTTATAATTTGCAAAACAGTTAAAGTGCCGCTAATACCGCCGCCAACTATGGCAATGGTGTTTGTCATTTTCTGGGTTCGTTATTGTTTAATCTGTCCTGATTTTTGCGTTGGTATCTTCTAAGTAAATACATAATAGAGGCAATAATAAATACAAACGTAAAATATAAAGCACTATCATTATCTTTTGTAATTAAAAAATACATGGCAATGGCTGCACAACCTAAAGCAGTAATTAACCATACGATTTCTAAAAATTTAAAAAATTTACTCATGTTATAATTGGTTATCGTCCATTCTGATAGATCCTGTGATTTCTTTGATTTCATATTGTGTAAAATCCTGATTGGCCTCAAGACCTTTACCCATAATAATTTCTTTTGCTGTAGTAATTTTTACAAATGAATTAGAAATAATTTTCTTTTTTTGTTCGTCCCAAATTAAATGTTCGGTATTTAATTTTTCGCCATTAACGTTTACAACCTCTACATTATATTTCACTTCCATTTTTCGGCTAAGTTCATAACGCACACCATAATCTGCTTTAAGTGTAGTGTTTTCTTTACCTTTATTATCGTAAAAAACTACTGATAAACCTTTGGGCATAATGGTTACTGGTTCTTTCACATCTTTTTCATACTTCTGCATTTGTGGTGCCTGAAGTCGTATTTTAAGAATGGTAGAATCTGAATACAGCATGGTAACATCTTTACCAGTAAGCGCTGGCATTACATTTTTTTTGCCAAGCGCCATAACTTCATCGCGATTAGTTTGGCAGGCAACAAAAGCCAAACATGATACCATTAAAAACAACAGTAATTTTTTATTTTTTAATGATAGCATGGTGCGTCAATGATTAATCGTATTTGTATTTAATAAACCAACGTTTATTAAAAGTAAAGCCTAACACTAAGCGCACATAATTTTCTTGCAACAAGTTGTTGGAGATGCTTCCCATTTTACCAAATTGTGCAGATATATTAACTACGGCAATATCATCAAAACGGCCAATACCTACAGGTAAGCCTAAGCCAGCTGATACAAAATAATTGCTAATGGCAGTATTTTTTAAATCTAAATAACCATCAGAGTAAGATACACCTAAACGGTATTGAATACGCTTAATGTAATTTGCCGAACCATAAGCTAATTTATTAGGTACATAATTTAAGCCCGCCGAAAAACGGTAACTGTTTTTGAAATCGGTACTTGGTGTACTAAAGTATTTATAGCCACTCCAGTTAGTAGTTGCGGCATCCATTAACACGGTAAGCTTTTCGCCTTTTTTAATTGAAAACCCAGCTCCCATTTCTAAAGGTAATTTAATAGTGCCCGAAATGTTTTGAGAATTTAATACGGTGTCTTTTGGTCGCTCTACACCAAATCCATCAATAGAATACGTGTAAACAAAATTGTTTTGAGTAGCATTAATATTGGTTGGTGTGTTTACAAAGAAACCAACACCAATTTTAATTTTTTGTTTTAATATTCTGCGTTTGCCGTGAGACTTCACCGAATCAATTGTGAAGTTAGTTTGTAGTCCACCATTAAATGTAAAGTCTGATACTTGAACGGTGCGTTGCCTTTTAGAGTTAAACCAAGTAACGGTTCCAGGATAAATAACATCTGTTACTTGATTAATAGTACCAAATAAATAATTACCCGTTACGCCAACAGAAAGCTCAGATAATAATTGCTTCACAAATTTTTTGTTTTTGTATTTTTTGGTTTCGTGGTATTTAATTAATGTATCTGCTAAATCCGAGTTATAAAATTTATAAGCTTGCTTACGAAAAGGTTTTATGCCTGCCCCTAAAAACACTTTATTGATACCTCCATCGCCCTGAAAAATATATTTCATGGTTCCAATGCCTGGTTCTTCTTGAGTAGAGGTAATTTTATATCCAACCGTACTATAAGGCATAATACCAAAAGCTGCACCACCAAAACGTTTTAAAGGAAACCCAACCGAACCATAAGAAAAATTTAAGTTACGTTTGGTTTGTGATGTAGCGCTACTGCTAATTCTGGTAAATTGCGCTTGCCCGCCTAATTCAAACGTACTAAGCTTAATACTCGCTAAGCCAGCAGGATTTGCTGCATTAATAAAAAATGGAGCAATGGTATCTTGATGGTAGGCAATAAACGACCCACCCATGGCAGCAGGAGTGGCAAACGTTTGTAAATTAATTTCGCCTAAGCCATAACGAGAGTAGGGACTAGACGTGAGAATTTGTGAGTATGATAAAGTGCTTAGGCATGTAAATACCAAAGCAATGAGGGTAGATTTCAGAAAAGAAATATGTTTAATTTTTTTCAAGATTATAATTTAAAATATCGTTAAGTCCTTTTAAAACTAAATTTTGGTGGGTAAAGATGCTATTTTTTAACCGTTTTGCCAAGTATTCGCTGTCGCCACCTGTTAAAACACAAATTAATTGAGGGTATTGTGTTTTATATTCACTGATGATGCCATCAATTTCGGCAACGGCACCATTTAAAACCCCCGATAAGATGGAGTTTTGAGTGTTTACACCAATGAGCTCATGATAATTGGCATCAAAATCAATTAAGGGTAATTTGCTGGTAAAATGTTCTAGGGCTTTAAAGCGCATTTGTATGCCAGGCGAAATAGCACCTCCTAAATATTCGTTTTGATGGCTGGTAAAATTATACTTAATACAAGTGCCCGCATCAATTACCAACACCGCTTGGTGCGGGTATTGGGTATTGGCGCCAATAGCTGCGGCTATTCTGTCCGACCCTAGGGTAGAGGCAGAGTGGTATAAATTAAGCAGCGGTATTTTAGTTTGATGTGTAAATATAAGAGTAGGTAAAATGGAATTAAGGGCTGTATAAAACAGGTCTAAGTCATCAACCACACTTCCAATAATGGCATTTTTGGCTTGTTTAATAAAAATAAGGTCGTTTAGTAATTCGCTTACAGAATGATAAATTTTTAGCTCAAAAAGTTGATTTTCTTTGAACAATGCCGCTTTTACGCGGGTATTACCTATATCTATAACTAAATTCAATGCCCATAAAAGTAACTAAATAGTGTATATATGAACATCTATTTAAGTTTTTTTAATATTTCTTTTTGTAGTATAAATATTTCTATTAAATTTGCACCCCAATCTGGTTAAAACCAGATGATGGTACCTTAGCTCAGTCGGTAGAGCAACAGACTGAAAATCTGTGTGTCCCTGGTTCGATTCCTGGAGGTACCACTCAAAGCAGTTTAAAACCCCGATAAAATCGGGGTTTTTTATTTTTGGAAGAACTGAAAGCTTGCTTTCAAAGTTCTGTAAAAAATAAAAAGCACATTGCGGAGCAATGGGTTTTAAACTATTTTCGGGCGAGATGCCAAAGGAACTAGAGTAGCCAGAATCCTAATAACTATTGATTACGTTTTTATATTATCCCCCTTTGGAGGGGGCAGGGGGAGGATTGGGATAGCCTATTCAAAACAAGTGGTAACATGTGCATTGGTATATATGTTCTTTTTTCTCCCATAAAAAAGAACCAATTAAATCCCGATAGCTATCGGGGCATAAGCTTTTTGTTTACTTTTGTCCTTACCTCTTGACAGAAGAGGTTCAAAAAAGTAATAAGTTATTTTAAATAATTGACACATCGGTTAACAGATGTTCTTCATCTAACAAATAAATTTTCAAAGCTTTTATTAAGGCTTCGGAGGAAGTATATAATTCTCTACTAGCATTAAATAAGGTGGAGATGTCTATTCCCTTTATAATGGTTTTGCTTGCTTCTTGGTAAGTGTTTTTAATACGCTGTTCATACTCTTGCTGAATGGTTTCCATTAATCCAGCTAGGTTTTGAAAGATTTTGTCTTGATCTGTCTCCAATAAAATGAGGTTGGCATTGTCGTAAAAAGTACTTAGCTGTTGATGTATTAATTTATAAATATCAAATTTCACTTCATTTACGGAGTTACTAAACTCTTTTCTATCTTCAATTATATCTTTCATCGCTTTAGCACTATACATTGCACTTCGTACCGAACTCATTAACTGATTTAAGCGTTTTAAATCGGTCCGGTGTAATGGTTCTGCAATAATTTTGGAATACACTAAAAGTATTTCGCCATGTGCTTTTTTAATCTCATTATATTTTTCGCTATAACTTAAGCCTGTAAAAAAACTCTTTTCTTTAATGTAGTTTTTATACACATTATCAGTTTCATTTTCTTGTTTAATTTGAAACGCTTCTCTGTTTAAATAAATCACTCTGTAAATAAATAAACCAATTTCTTTTTCCATTAATTCAATACTATCAGCTAACATATCTATACTAAGGTTTTGGATAAAATACGTTGCATTTTGAGTATTGCTTATAAATCGCTTCTCTAAAAAAACCGCAAAGCCATCTAAAAAAAAGTAAAATAATATAACTCCCGCTATATTGATGAGGGTTTGAAAAGCCACTAAAATAAAAATAGGATCTTTAAGACCTATTACTTTATTTAATAAGTAAATGATTGGTACTAAAAAAATAAAACCAAATAACGAGCTAACAATATTAAATAGGATGTTACCAAAGGCCACTCTTTTTTTAGCAGCAATGCCTCCAATAGAACCAAGCACTATTTTAACAGTAGTGCCTAACTCAGCGCCAAGCACTACGGCCACGGCAGTTTCGATAGGTAATATATGAGCATATAATGCGCTTAAAACAATTACCACAGTAGCTGCACTTGTTTGTATTAAGGAGGTTAATACAAAACCTATAAGTACAAATACCACGCTTGGGTAACTTAAATAGGGCGTAAAATCAAAAGCCTTTATCATGGCATCCATGCTTTCTTTTATAAAGTCGAGACCTAAAAAAAGTAAGCCAAAACCCATACAAAATTTAGCAATTTGATAGAATGCTTTTTTGTTTCTGAAAATAATAAGACCTAAGCCTGCTATACCAATAATGGGTAAGGTGATATTTCCTATATCAATTTTAAAACCTAATATGGCCACCAACCAACTATTAAACGTGCCGCCAATGTTAGCTCCAAGAGCTACACTTAACGCATTGCGCATGGATAACATGCCTGCCCCCACAAACGACAATACCATTAAATTAACAATATAACTACTTTGCAATACTGCTGTTACAACTGTGCCGCTGAGTATGGCACTTAATTTATGTTTGGTGTGCTTTTGAAGAAATAATTTAAAGGACCTACCTTCTAATTGTTTCATGGTATCTTCTAAATGAAACATACCATAAAGAAACATCCCTAACCCCGCCAACAATTTCCAAAAGTCAGTACCAGTCATTTGAACTATTCTTGTGGATGTGTAAGTGTTTCAATCGATTTTTTAATTTGAGAAATATCTGATTCCATTTTACTTTTAAACGTTTTCCAGCTGGCCTTTCGTTCGGCTCTGTATGTAGACATGTTTTTTTCTATAAACAAAATTTCTTTGAGCAGAATGGATTCTTTCTTTTTTATTAAAATAATACTAGGTAATGTTTTGGATAGTGCTTTTTTAGCAGGATATTTTGTGGCCATGATAGATGAGATTAAGGTTGAAACATCAAAAGTGCTTAAGTTCTCTGCCGAAAGTTTACATGATTTTAAATACTTTTTACATTATTCACAGATTCACAAATAATAGCATATTTTAATTATTGTCTGTCTCGAGACAGGATAATTAAAATCCTCCCCCTGCCCCCTCCAAAGGGGGATAGAGAACAGTTTTACTGTTTTTGTTAGATAGAATGCTTACAAACCTTTTTGACTCCACCAAAGGAGTATAGAGAGCGATTAATACTAATCTCTCTCTACCATAAATTTTTGCGAGGCCATTTGCTTGTCGTCTAAAACAACTTTTAAAATATACATGCCCGCTTTAAAATCGCTCACAGGTATTTGCAAATTAAGCTCAGTTGTTTTTTGTTGGTATAATAGTTTGCCAAAAGTATCGTATACATAAACTGTTTTTTCGTTTACTAATTCTTTAAAATCAATATTTAAATACTGACTTGCAGGATTAGGGAAAATAGCAAGTGGTTGTTCGGTAATAGCTTCAATACCAGTACAGGTGTTCACAATCACAAACGTATTAATGGTTTTTGAACAGCCATTGCTGGTACCTGTTATAGAATATAATGTAGATACTGTTGGCGTTACTGCAATGGATGAGGTGGTTTGCCCTGTACTCCAGCTATAGGTTGTGGCACCGCTTGCTGTAATGCTAGCTGTTTGCCCAGCGCAAATGGTTTGTTGTGATGCGGTTAAATTAGGTAATGGCACAACCGTTATAGTTTGAGTAACTGTATTACTGCTACCAAATGCATTGCTGGTATTTAAACTCACAGTGTAAGTTCCTGCATTGTAATACGAAGCAATAACATGTTGTTGTGATGAGGTGTTAGGCAGGGCACCTGTTAGTGTCCAGTTCCAAGCGGTAGGAGCATTGCTGGTATTATCGGTAAAAGTAACACTTTGCCCAGCGCAAATGGTATTAGATGACATCGCAAAATTAGCAACAGGAGGCGTATTAGTTAAGGCATCATTACGGGTATACCAAATAGGCGATGTCCAAATAATGTTACCATCGGTTTGTGTAATTTTTAAATAGTAGTAGTATGTACTATTATTAGCAATGTTGTGGGTGTACGATAAATTTGCCGTGTTGGTTACTGTGGTTAAAACAGTAGGGTTAGCACCACTTCCTGGTACGCCATAATATACTGCAATTGATGAAACTGTTTCTGAAGCATCAGGATCAGTAACATTAGCTACTAACGTTGGAGTGCCTGTGTAAGAGAGTGTGCTACCCATCGGATTATTTTTAATGGTAAAGTTCACTTTCACATTCCAGTCGTCGGAACTATACATACGCATGTGACGAATGGCATCTAAAATATCATTTCGGGTTAGTGTAGGAGCTAATACCACTAAGCGCCCAGCAGTTTGTTTGCCAAATACAGAGTTATGTGTGTCGTGATCGAGACCAACACCTAAATGATAACCTCTTTTTAAAGCATCATTGTAACGGGCAATGTAAGTGCTGGTAGATGGGTTTGAGTATGTATTGTTTGTAGAAGTAGCTGGACCACTACGAGCCGCTAAACCAACAATAGCATTATCTGCACTTAAATCATAAGGGTTAGTAAACAAATTACTATAATCGGTAGAGGCAGGATGTGCCAGATAAGCAAAGGAATTTGGTTTTTCATTTATTTTTTTCCAAAGATTGGCGTAATCGTTTTGTGCCACATACACATCGTAATCATTGTTGTCCCAACCAATTAATGAGTCGTAGCCATATACAATCACGTGTCCACCACCCGAAATCACACCCCATTCCATGCCATACATGGCTACAAATGTTGAGGTAGTTGCTGTAAGAGCATCTGCTATACCTTGATGAAAATGACTAGGATTAGTCATTCCAGCCGATTGGTGGTTATGTTCGGAAATACCGTAAAAATCAAGATGCTGAGCGGTTTTAGCATAATTAAAATCTTGGATGGGTTTGGTAATATTAGACGTAGCACTATCTTGGTTTCCATCAGAATACGAAGAGTGTGCATGGATATTTCCAAAATAGTAATTATAAGTTTGTGCGTTGAGGTTAAGATGGGTTATTAGAAATAAACCAATGCTTAGGATAATTAATTTTTTCATGAACGAAGTACAAATTGTGAAACATAAATATAAGGCATAATCTTGTAAAACCTTATTATGGTATATATTTTAACAATGTTGTTGCTTCAGAATTACTTCAAAATTTATAGCAATTGATGTATCAATAGATAAACTATTAACCACTTATTTCTTAAACCTAACCACTTACCAAGTGGCAGGGCAAAAAGGCAACAGCTTATTAGTTTTCACGTTCAAACAATTAATCTCACCCATTAAAAATTTGAATTATGAAAACTAAAACTCTGCTTGTAACAGTTGCCATGTTAATGTTGGCATGTCAATCTAAAAAAGAAAATGATACAGCCAACGACAATAATTATGACATATCAACTATGGATTTATCCATGCCTGCACCGCCAGCTTGCGCTGCACCACCAATTCATACAACTGTAAAATTTGTGCCGCCAGTTATTAAAGATGATGCAGTGGAAGAAACGAGTGTTCCAAGTGCAGCAAAGAGCACTTTATTTAAAAATAAGAAGATTATTAAAGATGGAACGATGTCTGTTAAAGTCAACAATATAGAACTTGCCAAAAAAAGAATAGATAGGATTGTAAAAACCTTTAATGCCTATTACGAAAATGAAAGTTTTGTCAATAATGATTTACAGGTCTCTTACGATTTAAAAATCAGAGTGCCTGCTAAACAATTTGAATCATTTTTACAAGAAAGCGAAAAAGGAGATGGAGAAATCACGCAAAAAAATATTAATGCCCGTGATGTAACAGAAGAATATGTAGATGGCGAAACTCGACTCAATAGCAAACGTTTATTTAGAACACGTTATAACGAGTTATTAAGTAGAGCAGGCAAAGTAGATGACATACTTGCGATTGAAGAAAACATCAGGTTATTGCAAGAAGAAATTGAAAGTCAGGAAGGTCATTTGAAATTTTTAGATGACCAGGTAATGTATAGTACGTTAGAAATTAATTTGTTTACGGAGAAAGTTATTGTTACAACGCCTCCTGTTAAAGAAAGTTTTTTTCAACGTTTTAAAACTAGTTTAAGTAACGGTTGGAATTTATTTGTAAGCGCTATTCTATGGTGTGTTACACAGTGGCCTTGGATTGTCTTATTTGTTGTGTTTGTTGCTCTGGTAAGCTGGTATTTGAAAAGACGTAAAAAATAATATAAGTAATCCTCATAAAAAATCCTTCTCTTATAAGAGAAGGATTTTTATTTAATATTGAAGCCACTCATCATTTTTGGTTAAAGAAGTAATTATTTACTCTCGAATGCAATAATGGTTCTCTTATTTTCGTTAATAGTATTTTTAGTAATTTAACCTCATGAAAATTAGATTAGCACTTGCTTTAACTATTTGTTTTATTTCGAGGAATGGATTTTCTCAGGATACACTCCGTAAAAATGAAATAAGTGTTCCTGTAGTAAAAGACACTTCTGCACCGTTAGCCAAAAATATTGTGTTTTTTGAGCTGTTTGGAAATGGAGGTATTTACTCATTAAACTATGAACGTGTATTTCCATTAAAACATAATTTTGCTATCACAACACGTATAGGAGTTTCTTCGTTAAGTCAAAATCATAATGCCCACAGAGGTTCAATCAAAGAGTTTGGTCATCGTACTGTTCCAGTTTCAGTATCAGCTTTATACGGTAAACGCAATAAATTAGAATTAGGAGTTGGTTATACTCCTGATTTTGTGATTAATTGGAATAATTTGTACGATTTTAATAATTATTTAGTAGGGATGCTTGGCTATCGTTACCAAAAACCTAGCAAAGGATTTTTCTTTAAGTGCGGTGCTTTATATGCTAAAAATGTTGATATGTATATGTATCAATCTATTCCCTCAACTTATATTTCTTTTGGTTATACATTTAAATAAGTAGTTATGAAATTTTTGAAAGTAATCAGTTTTATTATTGTATTGGCAACAGTTGTTAGTTGCAAAAAAGATCATCCAAACGATATTCCTAATTGGGTAAAAAATGCGATTAAAGAATTTAAACGGGATGGTAATAGTCATGATATAAAGGCTTGTGCTGATAACAAAGCCTCTATTGAAGAATATTCTTATAATCTTACTGGAGAAATATTTTATTCTTTTAAGGATTCTGATTCACCAGCTCAATCTACGTTGTATGATAAGGACGGAAACAAAATGTGTAATCCATCATATGCATATTATATGGGTGGAAATAATACTTATTATTGTGGTTCATATATGCTAAAAGATTTTACATACAAACGCACTATTTGGACAGCGAGTTGTCAGTAATTATTTTTCTATTTTAATAGCTAGAGATGTTTATCTTTATCTTCAACTCTTGCTATGGCATCTGAATCACAACATATACTCCTAATTGGCACTGTATGGCCCGAACCTAACTCATCAGCAGCAGGTAGTAGAACCATGCAGCTCATTGAGCAATTTCAAAAACTACATTGGAAAATCACTTTTGCTTGTGCCGCTTCGAATAGTGAGTTTAGCATTGATTTTAAAAAGTATGGGATTGAAAAAGTGACGATTGAATTAAATAACACGAGTTTTGATGAGTTTATTAAACAACTGCAACCCAGTATCGTATTGTTTGACAGATTTATGATTGAAGAGCAATTTGGTTGGCGTGTTGCCGAACATTGCCCCAAAGCTTTACGTGTACTCGATACAATTGATCTGCATTGCTTACGATTAGCTCGTCAACAAGCTTTTAAAGACAAAAGAAAATTTTTAATAAATGATATATTAGTTACAGATGTTGCTAAGAGAGAAATTGCAAGTATTTACCGTTGTGATTGCACTTTAATGATTTCAACGTTTGAAATGGAAGTGCTGCAAAATATATTTCATATTCAAAAAGATATTTTACATTACACACCTTTTTTACTTAATCCTATTAACGAGGAGCATATTGCAAATTGGCCTACTTACGAAAACAGAAAACACTTTGTTACTATTGGTAATTTTTTACATGAACCAAATTGGAATGGCGTGTTGTTTTTAAAAGAAGAAATTTGGCCATTGATTAAAAAACAATTACCTGATGCAGAGTTGCATGTATATGGCGCTTATCCATCACCCAAGGTAACACAGTTACATCAACTTAAAGATGGGTTTTTAATTAAAGGTAGGGCAGAAAGCGCAAAAGATGTAATGCTACGAGCAAGAGTGTGTTTGGCGCCTTTACGTTTTGGCGCTGGCCTCAAAGGCAAATTAATTGATGCTATGGAGTGTGGTACACCAAGTGTTACTACAAGCATTGGTGCCGAAGCTATGCATGGACATTTAGAGTGGGCAGGTATAGTAGCTGATGATGCAGCGCAATTTGCTGATGGAGCTATTAATTTGTACACAAATAAAACTATTTGGAAAAAAGCGCAAACACAAGGCGCTACTATTATTAATCATGTGTTTGAAAAAGAACAACAAGCTCAATTATTAATAGATAGGTTACAACAATTACAACATAATCTTGAGGAACATCGTCGCGATAATTTTATAGGACAAATGTTAATGCATCACACCATATCGGGCACAAAATACATGTCGCGCTGGATTGAAGAGAAAAACAAAAAGCCTTTGTAATTTACAAAGGCTTTTTAATGTTTAATAATGTTTTATACTAATCTCTTTTTCCAAATATACGTAGCAGAGATAAAAATAAGTTAATGAAATCTAAGTATAGTGTTAATGCTCCCATTACTCCAATTTTTTTGTAATCGTTTGAACCATCACTCACTTGAGCAAGTTCTTTAATTTTTTGTACATCATAAGCTGTTAATCCTGTAAATACAATTACACTAATAATACTGATGATGTATCCCATTGTATCGCTATGCATAAACATATTAATCAATGATGCAATGACAATTCCAATTAATGCAATCATCAATAACGAACCCATTTTGGTTAAATCGGCTTTTGTTGTATAACCTGCAACAGCCATTACACCAAATAATGCAGTAGTACTAGCAAATACAGTTCCTATTGAGCCTAAACTGTAAATTTTAAATATTGCACTAAAGCTAATACCATTCAATGCAGCATATCCAAAAAAGATAGCCATTAAAGCTACAAATGATAGTTTGTTAAAGGCAAAGTTCATTACTAAAACTAGTCCAAGTGGAGCTAACATACATATCCATCCTGCAATTGAAACACCAATAGCGTTTCCAAACTCATCATGCTTATATAATAAGTTTCCAAACTCAGGGTTATAGGCAAATAGTAATGAAAATCCTGTAGTAACAGCTAAAGCTAAAAACATCCATGTAAACACAGAGGCGAAAAGAGAACGCTCGTTTACAATAGTTGCACTTTCAAAATTATTGAAGTTTGTATTTCTAGGGTTGGTATCCATAATGATTTTTTGTTGTAAAATTACTATAAATTAAAAAGGTTAAGATGTAAAAAATGCTAAATCTTTATCATGAGCTGCAGCAAGAACATACGAGGAGCTCTTACGTCGCCTGGTCTTAAACTATATTCGGCATTAAAGGCGTTATTTATAATAAACGATGTTTTTAATGCTTTGGATACTTGGTAAGAAATTCTAAAATCGTGCACCCAATCGCCTGTCCAACCCACAATTTCTTTTCCATTTACTTTTATAGATACTGAATTGCGATGCGTATCTCTGTATTGTGGTAAGCCTGGCAAAACATAAGTTGAAGGAACACTATCCCAATAAACGCCGTTTTGTGGTTCGCTGTATTCATGCAATACACTTTGTAAAAAGCGTCTATCAACGTTTTCCATCAAACTATAAAAACGTGTACTCCATCCAATAGATAATTTTTTATAATCTAATTGAATGTCGGATTTAAATAATTGCTGATTTCTATATTTCAAAACTTTTAATCCTTCAATTCCTAAAGTATCTTTTTTAGGATCGTAGTTTAAATAAATAGGATTAGTATAAGTAAATCCAATAAGTGTAGTAACATTAACAGGCCCCATTTTTCCTGTTCCTGTTACAGAGGCATCAATACCATTAATGCGTGCACTTCCTACATTTTGTGATTTAAAACCGGCATACTGCTTATCGATATAAAACAATCCTGTTTTGGGACCATAAATATCAAAAGCAAATTCTATCATGTCTTGATACTCTGTCCAAAAACCAGCAATATCTAAGAATCCTTTAAAGTTAAATAGTTTAAAGCCTTGTTTAATGCCAATTTCAGCACTCCATCCTCTTTCTGGTTGTATGGAAGCATTTGGATAAATTTTCAAAGCACTCACGCTGGTACTTACATATTTTTCGGCAATGGTTGGAAAACGATAGCCTTGCCCAAAAGAGGCTCTTAAGAAGGTGTACTCAAATAATTGATAATTTAACCCAGCTCTAAATACTGGCTGAAAAGGTAAATTATTTATTTTTTTAGAAAGGTAACCCCTGGTATATGAAGTATCAATTCTGTTATACTCACCCCTTAATCCAATAGAAGTGGTTAAGCGTTTGTATTTATAATCAAATTGCGCATAGCCTGCATAATTTTTTCCGGTATGTCGTCCGTATAACGAATCTGCAATTACTTGTTGTTCCATATAAACCGCCCCATAAGTCATGGTGAAATTATTTTTGAAACGTTTTTGGTATTGGAATTCATTATAATACAATTCCGCTCTTGAACCTTGATTTTTATCGTTGGTATTATTGGTAAGGTAATAGCGCGAACGTAGACTGTACTTACCTCCTTTTTTAGTGTAGTAGTTAATAAATGGGTCAACATTTACACGTTGGTTCGAAAAACGCTGAATGTTTAATCCTTGAGGATGGTAAACAGAATCGGCATTTTGCCACAAGAAAAATAAACCGCCTCTTGTTTCCATCATATTAGTATTTAAACCAATAGATAGGCCCTGAATTTTTTTGAAATTGTAACGAAGATTCACGTTAAAACGCCCACGTTTTTCTGTCTCTAAATAACGGTAACCTTCATCATTAAACATGTGGCCACCAATCACTAAATCTAGTTGACCAATTTTTTCGGAATGAGAGAAATTGACCCCACTTTGTGTTTGGCTCGTTCCTTTCCACCATTTATAACTGGTATTTCTTGGAGCATCATAAGTGGCGCCAAATAACGACACGGTGGTTTGTGGTTTATCTTTGGCATAGGCAGTTCGCATGTTTATGACACCGTTCATAGCCGATGAACCAAACAATGCGGATGCAGCGCCTTTAATCACTTCTACTTGTTCCAAGTTTTCCAATGGTAAATAGTTCCATTTAATATCTGCGGCATCGGCACTAATCATTGGCATTTCATCTACTAACATCAGTACGCGCGTTCCAGCACCGTAACTATAGCCACTTCCTCCTCTAATGCTGGCTTGCCCGTCAGATACCACAACGCCTGGTACTTGGTTCATAATAATATCTAAACTTTGTGTGGCTTTGTTTTCAATTAATGTAGGTTTAATTACCTCCATACTCACCGTTACATCTGATAATTTTTGTTCAAAACGTCCCGCCGAAATTACTACCTCGTCTAATAATTGATTTCCGTTATCTAAAACGATATTTATAAGTGTAGTGTCATTCCCTTTTACGGTAATGTTTTCCGAATATTTTTTGTAGCCCACTAATTCACATTCCAAAACATGGCTCCCCTCAGTGGTAGTAATATAAAATACACCCTCCATATCGGCAGCAATTCCTTTTGTTTTGTCTAAAACAACCACTGCTCCTGGTAAACTTTCATTATTCGATTTGTCTTTAACAACCCCCTTTACTACTCCCAAAGTTTGAGCATAAATTTCGCATGTATAAAAAAAGACCCCTGTTAAAATATATTTGACGTTCTTAATCATTATCTACTTATTTTTACGAACACAATATAATAATTTACTATTATTTAACAAATGACATCGGTCGATTTAACATACCGGATAGGATTAACTTTACTTAATGGAGTAGGCGACGTGTTGGCTAAAAATTTAGTAGCCTATTGTGGAAGTGCTGAACAGGTATTTAAAACCAATAAAGCACAGTTAGAAAAAATACCAGGTATTGGCACTTATACGGCTAATGCTATTGTTAGTAGTAAATCTGTATTAAAGAGAGCGGAACAAGAAATTAAATTTATTGAAGATAAAAAAATAACCCCATTGTTTTTTACGGATATAGATTTTCCACAACGTTTAAAAAACTGCAATGATAGCCCCGTGATGCTATATTATAAAGGTAATGCTAATTTAAACGCCGATAAAATAGTAGCCGTAGTTGGAACAAGAACGCCGTCGGTTTACGGAAAACAAATGACCGAAAAATTAATGGAAGATTTAACCGAGAGTGGATGTTTGGTTGTTAGCGGCTTAGCTTATGGTATTGATATTACGGCTCATAAAGCATCCCTCGACAATAATTTAAGTACCGTAGGTGTTTTAGCTCATGGCTTAGATAGAGTGTATCCATCTGTTCATTCTTCTTATGCCGAAAAAATGATTGCACAAGGTGGCCTACTTACCGAATTTATTAGTGAAACAAATCCAGATAAAGCAAATTTTCCTAAAAGAAACCGCATTGTTGCTGGTATGTGCGATGCTTTAGTAGTTGTGGAATCAAAAAGAGGTGGTGGTAGTTTAATTACGGCTACTATTGCTAATTCGTATAACAAAGATATTTTTGCTTATCCCGGAAAAGCAAACGATGTGTTAAGCGAAGGTTGCAATGGTTTAATTAAATCAAATCGAGCTAACCTAATGGAAAGCGCTGCTGATTTATTATACATTATGAATTGGAATAATGACGTGAAAAAGAAAAAAACGAATCAAATTCCTTTATCATTAAACTTATCTGAAGAAGAGCAAATGATTGTAAATGCTTTTGAAAATAAAAGTCAATTGCATGTCGATGAAATATGTTACGTAACTAATTTTTCAATTAGTAAAACATCAACACATTTATTACAATTAGAATTTTCAAATGTTATTAAGTCTCTTCCTGGAAAAATGTATCAGTTAAATCGTTAAACAAATTGTACTTTATCCCTTTATTTATTGGGTTTTACAACAAACAAAAATAATTAAGGCGCTGTTGTATTACTTGCTAAAACAATGTAACTTTACTTAAATTTAAAAATTATGCAAACTACAAAGGTTGATGTGCTGGTTATTGGAGCTGGCCCTGCGGGTTCAATAGCATCTAGTATTATTAATAAAGCTGGATATAAAGTAAAAGTAGTGGAAAAAGAAAAGTTTCCACGTTTTGTGATTGGCGAGAGTTTATTACCAAGAGTGATGGATCATTTAGAAGAAGCGGGTCTTTTAGAAGCAGTTAAAAAAGCAGGATTTCAGGAAAAATTTGGAGCTAAGTTTGTTCGTGGTAATGAAGTGTGCGATTTTAATTTTTCGGATCAATTTAGTAAAGGTTGGAATTGGACATGGCAAGTACCTCGCGGGCAGTTTGATAAAATACTATCTGAAACCGCAGCATCTATGGGTGTTGATGTAGAACACGAAATGTCGGTGAAAGATATTCAATTTCAAGGTACAGATTCGGTAACTACGGTGGTAGATAAAAATGGGAATGAACAATTGATTGAAGCAAAATTTATTGTTGATGCCAGTGGTTATGGCCGTGTTATTCCACGCATGTTTGGATTAGATAAACCCTCTAATTTTGAACCACGCAAAACACACTTTACACACTTTAAAGATTTAAAACGTCCTGAGGGTATTGATGGGAATCGTATAACGGTTGTAGTGCATCAACAACGTACTTGGATTTGGATAATCCCATTTTCTAATGGAATCACATCGGTTGGTTTTGTTGCAGATCCAGAGTTTTTTAAAGATTTTCCTGAGAACCCAGTTGAGCGAATGAAAGGTATTATTGCATCCGATGTTCATACAAAACAAAGATTTGAAGATGCAGAAATGATGTTTGAGCCTCGTACCATTGAAGGATATGCAATTTCAACAAAGCAATTATATGGCGAAGGTTTTGTGCTTTGTGGTAATGCTACTGAATTTTTAGACCCTGTATTTTCTTCAGGTGTTACTTTTGCGATGGAATCGGGTAATAAAGCTGGTAAGTTGGTTTGCGAAACTTTAAAAGGGAACAAAGTAGATTGGCAAAAAGATTATACCGACTACATGATGCAAGGCATTAATACTTTCAGATCTTATGTAGCTGGTTGGTACGAAGGTGATTTACATGAAATATTTTTCTCAGAAAATCCAGACCCGGAAATTAAAAAACAAATATGTTCTGTTTTAGCAGGCTATGTATGGGATTTAGAAAATCCTTTTGTAAAAAAACATGATCGTGCATTAAAATCATTAGCCAATGTGATTAAGATGAACAGAGAAAAAAGTTCTGTTTAATTTATACTTATTTAAATAAAAAAGCTCTTACTATGTAAGAGCTTTTTTATTATGTTTTATAAGTGTTATTTACCTCTAAATACACTGATAAATCCACTGTATTTTTTATCATCTGGAACATCTATTACATAGAAGAATGTGCCGTCAGAAACACCATCGCCTTTCCACTCGTTATTATAGTTAGTGCTTTCAAAAACTTTAACTCCCCATCTATCAAAAATAGTAACGTTAGTGTTTGGATGATGTTCTATGTTAGTGATTTTAAAGAAATCATTTGTTCCATCACCATTAGGAGTGATAACATTTGGTATTACCACAGAACAAGGAGGTAATACATTAATTACCTGATAAGTAGATCTGTTGTATCCGCAGCTATCACCTACTACAACAACAAATGTATAGTTACCTTGCATATCTGGACTAATATAATTTAATACAGGTGTTGTAGAAAGGATGTTACTGTTATCTGGAACCATATACCATTGGTAGTTATATGCTGGGTGACCACCATTAGCAGAAGCATTTAAAACAAATGGAGTGCCTGCACAGGCAGATGAACTATCATTGATGGCAATTTGTAAATTGTCTGCAAAGTTTTTAATTACTACAGTATCAGCAGCAGAATTAGCACATACACCATTTACAGTAACAACTAATGTTATAGTAGAATTACTATTCACTGCATAGCTAGGTGAGTTTGTAGCGCCAGGAGCAGGAGCGTTTCCTGGTAATGTTGTCCATGCATAAGTGTATGGTGTGCCAGCGTTTGAAGGTAATGTTGAACCAACCCCTGTAGTTAACACATAAGGTGTATTCATACATTTTGTAGCGTCTGGAATTGGAGAAACGATTAATGTTGTTTTTGGAACAACGGTTACCGTAATTGTTTTTGTATCAGGCGTACTACTTGCGCAAGGAGCATAACCTGTTACTACATAAGTGTTAGTTCCTATTGCAGGAGGTGTTACAGTAATTGTATCATCTGTTGAAATTGGAATTTGTGTTGACCCTTGTTGATAATACCAATTATAGTTGAACGCTCCATTTGCTGATAAGATGGTGTTTTGCCCTTCACATAATACAGTATTTGTAACAGCAGTTGTGATACTAGTGGTTAATGGAGGGTAAGTAATTTGTACTGTTTTAGTAGCAACACATCCGCCAACAGGGTTGGTAACCGAAATCGTGTATACAACTAAACCATTTGGTACTGGAGGTGCTGCAAAAGTAGGCGTAACTCTGATTGAATCATTCGCGTAATTTGTTGTAATGGTTCCGTTTGATGAAACGGAAACGGTGTAAGTTGTTGGATTTGAAGCCCCACAATGACCAAATTTAATATTTGGACGGTAAGTATTATTTGGTGCATAAGAAGATCCTGTTGCAATTGGACAGGCAACAGTTCCATCACTATTAAACCATCTTACAGAAGCAAATGGGGTAATACTGTATGGAGACGAAGAATTCTGAGTATAAGACGGCATCGTTTGACTGTTACAAACATCAATTAACAAATTAGATACACCATCCCACTCATAAGGAGTTCCAAAAGTATAGGTATTCCATCCAGTTGTAATATTGATTGAAGAGGCATAATACACTTGGGTTAATCCTACCTGGTCAAAAGATGTAGAGGATAAATCCTGGTCATTTGTACATTTTAATTTGATGGAGAAATCAGGATATGCAGTTACACCGTTAATTGTTGTAATATTAAAAGCAATACTAGAAATCTTTCCGGCAGTAATACCCGCAGCAATTAATTCACTTGCTTTGTATAAAATTTGGTGCCTTGTATTACGATACCAGTTCCCATAAATAGCAGGATAGCTAGTTGTAGAATTCACACTTGTTCCAAAGCCCATTTGAGTTTCAGTTGGTGATGCACAAGCCCCACTAGTTGACAAACCACAGGAAGTAGGAGCTGTTTCACCAAAATTTAAATTCATAGTTACTGGATTAGGGAAACACAATACTGTACTAGTTGGTGTAACTGTGAAATCTGTTTGAATAACCCCAATAGTTACTGTATTGTTGTAAATACAAACACCATCTGTAATCACGGCAGTGTACGTTCCTGCAGATAACGAAGTTAAGCTTAGAGTAGTTGTGCTTCCAGTTACACTTGCAACAACACTTGAACTTGTTGGTCCTGTTACTACATAACTATAAGGAGCAGAGAAAGGGGTGTTTAAATTTAAAATGGTTGATCCGTTTGTTGCATTAGGACAAACATTACTCACGTTTGAGAAATATGAACTACCACCAGTTACTAAACTTAATGTATATTGAATTGAATCTCGACAACCTTGTGCATTATTATAAACTACAGTATAAATATCATTATTTAATGCATTATTAATATATAATGTATCGTTTGTTCCAACAGGAGCAGGAATTAAAGAAGTCCCTTGATACCATGTGTAGTTTGACCCTCCTGGTTGAGGAATGGATGTGGCATTACCACAAAATGATTTTGTTTGTGCAACAAAGAAAGGAGGGGAAATCCCTACTGATAAATTGGCAGAAGCCTGACCGCAAGTAGTAGAGGATACTAATACACTATAACTACCAGGGGCTAAACCCGTCACTGTTTGAGTATTCCCTGCAAATGCACCAGTTCCAGTATTAGTCCATGAGTAAGTATATACACCATTACTTCCGCTTGCCTGAACAGAGGCAGACCCTGAGAAGCCACCAGGACAAGAACTTGTTGCGTTTAAATTAATAATGTTTACTGTAGTAAAATTAATAGCTACTGTTTGTGTTAAAATACATCCGCCAGGAGAAACCATACTTACAGTGTATATTGAGCCTGCAGTTGGAATTGGACCAGAAGGAGGGCCTTGTATCAAAGTATCATTTGTAGCACCTGGTATCATACCAGATGGCCCATACCATTGGTATGAATTAAATCCTGTAGGGGCAACCAAAGTTGCAAAGTTTGAGCCAGAACACATGTTCGCATAAGGTGTTCCAATACCGCCACATTCAGCATCTACATAAGCATAACCCCAATGCCCACCTTGTGTACAGCCACCAACTTCAAAATTAATTGATACACTAGTACCAGCTGGTAAAGTCGATAAATCTACAGAGTAATATTGCCATTTTCTATAAAATGTTGGGTCAAATGAACTACCAACTACAGACTGTTTTAGTGAGTCAGCAGGGGAAGTTGATTTTGGATTGAATGTATAAGACGTACAACCTGGTAAAATAGCACCAGTTGTTTCGTTTCTTACTTCAACTTTAAAATAAGGTGATTCGTTTACTAAGTGACCACTTGGATTTTGTAAAACGACAGCATAACTAAAAGACAATCTTTGATTGGTAGATGAAGATGTTGTAATGTATTTTAAACGACATGCTCTGTAGTTAGAATTAGTTCCATTCATTCTCACAGAAACTGGATCAAAACTGAATGGACTTACATAGGGTATTTCAGAAACAGTTTGAGAGCCAACAGCTTTACAAGCATTTTCGTCGTAGCCATTAAATGAAGGCGAAATAGGATTGATTGGAGGTAATGATAAAATCGTATGATAGTTAATTGTGTTTGCTGGAGGTACATTGTTTCCAGCTGTATTAACTATAGCAGTTCCAGTAGAGGTATAATTAGGATTACCACCAGCAGGCCCAGTAGATGCAGTTCCAATACCTCCAGTCCAACCATTGAAATTATATTGTTCGAAGCCCATATTTGGACAACCTAAGCTCATAGGTTTATTCGGTTCCAAATAAATAACTGATTCTTGGACACCTTGGTTACCAGCGGCTTCGTAAGGCGTGTGCTTATGAGCTTGTTTAGCTAAATTTTTCTGACAGTAAAAATCATTTTTCAAGTACTCAACATAACCTTTTATTTCAGAAGCCTTTATACCCTTAGCCTTAGCTTGATCAATAGCCGCAGCTTCATCAAACGTATAGGGGTCAACCTTTTTGGTTGTATTATTTTGAGCATAAATTCCCTGCGAAAAAGAAATTGCTGCAACAGTCAAGATAAAAAGTAGACGTTTTTTCATGATAAATGTATCTTGTTATTTGGTTGTATGTTGTTGATTTTGTATTATTTCTGAAGAAAATAAAAAAAATAAAAGTAACTTCCCTATTTTCAGCATATTAATGAATCTCAAATATAAACCTTTTTTTTAAATTTTACAATACATTTACTCTTAATAATTAACTTATTCATGTGTCAAAAATGTAGATTTATTGGATTTCTATTATTATTTCCCAAATTTTTTCAATCCAAGCTTTTCAATTAACTTTGTATAACTTAAATATATGGCATCTAATAAATCTTCAAAATACGTTCGTTTAACTTGGCTCTTCATTTGGTCGCCATTTATTGTTTTATTTCTTTTAGTAAGCTTTATTTCATTAGAAATTTTTGTTGACTTACCAAGCGTTCAAGAGCTTCAAAATCCAAAAAGTAACTTAGCAACTGTTATATATAGCAGTGATATGAAAACCTTGGGTAAATATTATGCCGAAAACAGGGTTAGTGTTAAATATTATGAATTAGACAAAGATTTAGTAGACGCTTTAATAGCTACCGAAGATGCTCGTTTTCATGATCATAGCGGCGTAGATTTAAGAGCTTTAGGGCGTGCTGTATTTGGAGCGGCAACAGGACGTTCGAGTAGTGGTGGTGGAAGTACTCTTTCTCAGCAATTAGCCAAAATGATGTTTCCTCGTCAAAAGTTGAGTAAGCCAAAAATGATTCTTCAAAAATTAAAAGAGTGGGTTATTGCCGCTCGATTAGAAAGGAATTATACGAAAGATGAAATTTTGGCTTTATATTTAAACAAGTTTGATTTTTTAAATCAAGCAGTTGGTGTAAAGTCTGCCGCTCAGATTTATTTTAATAGAAATCAAGATAGTTTAGAAATACAACAAGCAGCTATGTTAATTGGAATGGCTAAAAATCCTTCATTATTTAATCCAATTAAAAAAGCTGATACAACTCTACACAGAAGAAATGTAGTTATGATGCAAATGGTTGTAAATGGTTTTTTAACTAAAGAGAAATATGATAGTTTAAAAAAACTTCCTTTAGGTATTATCTACCACCCCGAAGATCATAACGATGGTTTAGCACCTTATTTCAGAGAGTATATAAGAGAATATTTTTTAAAAGACTGGTGTGCTAAACATATTAATCCAGAAACCAATAAGCCCTATAACATTTATAAAGATGGGTTAAAAATATACACCACCATTGATTCTCGTATGCAAACTTATGCCGAAGAAGCAGTAAATGAGCACATGACTGATTTGCAAAAAATGTTTGCTAAAGAGTGTAAAACAAAAAAAAATGCTCCTTTTGCTTGGAATGTTAATAAAGAGCAAATTGAAAATATTATGATGAGTTCAATGAAACGAAGTGATAGATATCGCTCGTTAAAAAATGCAGGCTTATCAAAAGAACAAATTCTAGCAGAATTTAAAAAGCCTGTGGCGATGACAGTTTATAGTTTACGTGGAGATATTGATACTACCATGTCGCCATGGGATAGTATTCGTTATTATAAAAGTTTTTTACATGCTGGATTTATATCTATTGAACCTAGTACAGGATTTGTAAAAGCTTGGGTTGGTGGTGTCAATCATAAACATTTTAAATTTGATCATGCTAAAGTTGGAAGAAGGCAAGTAGGTTCAACATTTAAGCCGTTTGTTTATGCTATGGCTATTCAAAATGGTTTATCTCCATGTTATCAAGTGCCAAATGTGAGAACCTGTATTACTATACCAGATCAACCAGATTGGTGCCCAGATAATTCGGATGGGAATAAAGGAACAGGTAAAATGGTAACCTTGAGATATGCCTTAGCGGGATCTATTAATTATGTAACAGCTTGGGTTATGAAGCAATATGGACCAGATGCTGTTATTAATTTGGTTCGTCGTTTAGGAGTTACTTCGCCTATTGATGCTGTGCCATCTATTGCTCTTGGGACACCAGATATCTCTGTTTTTGAAATGGTAGCTGCTAATGCCACATTTGCGAATAAAGGAACGTATATTCAGCCAACATTTATAACACGTATAGAAGATAAAAATGGTAAAGTATTAGAAGAGTTTTTTCCAACTTCAGATGAAGTGTTAAGCGAACAACATGCTTATGCGATGATTCAATTAATGAGAGGTGTTGTTGATTATGGTACAGGTAGTGGATTGAGATTTAGATATAATTTACGTAATGAAATTGCAGGCAAAACAGGAACCACACAAAACAATGCAGATGGATGGTTTATGGGATTAACACCTGAATTGGTTGCAGGATGTTGGGTTGGTGGCGAAGAAAGAAGTGTGCATTTTAACTCTACTAACGAAGGACAAGGAGCAAGTATGGCTTTACCTATTTGGGGTAAATTCTTTCAAAAAGTGTATGCCGACCCAAGTTTAAAAGTAACAAAGAATGGTTTTGTGAAACCAACTAACATGGGAGATATAGAACTAGATTGTAGTGCTTTTGACGCACAAACAGAAAAAGATTTACCTATTGGTAGTTCTGATTTTGACGGGGCTGGTTTTAACTAATACTTCAGTCTATTTTTTTATATAATCTTGCTTCCGAAACGGGATAAACTTTTAGTAGAGTTTTGTTTTTCGTATTAAAAGTTTCAAGTTCACTTGGATCAACATAATAATAGTCGTACTCGCCGCTAAGACCATCTCTGTTAACATATTCTAGCCATTGTAATGATTTGGTTTCTCTGTAAAAATTTATAGAAGGTTCAAACAGCCAAGTAACACCTAATTTGATTTTTTGATTTCCTTTTTTTTCTTTTGATAAATCAGTTAACATATCCTTTGTACTAGCATCATATACCCAGTTACAATAATGAGTTAAATTTATATCTGCTAGTAAATTATATGTGCTAAACATTAAAATAAAAACAGCAATAATGTATCCGCTTAATTGTTTCCAATCAATATTTGAGATTAAAAAATAAATAACGTTTATAAAAGAAAAAAAGAAAAGAGGAACCAGAAATAATGCAAATCTGTTTGAAAAATAACTTCCATTTAAATATAAATGTTGAAAAACATTTGACAGCAATATGATAATAAGAATAATAGAAATGTAGCTCAAATAGTTTTGTGATTTGTTTTTGAATTGAATAATCAAAATCATCAAAGAACTAATACTGACAAACAGGGTTAAAATTTTCAGAAACCATAATGAAAATTCAGAATAAGGAGGTGTATACAAGTAACAACAAATACTTGATATTACCGTGCTTTCCCATAATCTATTTTCGCCTCCAAAATTTAATTGATTGTGAGACACTAAAGATTTAATAGGACCTACGTAAATTAGAAGCATTATAATTATTGTAATGGCAATAGGAATATTTTTTCGAAATATTCTTGAGATTTTTTCTTTTTGAATAATAAATACTAATTCATATACAATAATTAATGCTACTGTATAACTCATTAAAGAAAAGTTTGCTAAAACTCCTAATATTGCAAATATAAGACTGAAAATTATTGTTTTGTAGTTGTTATGCTTTATGTAAAGCACCAAACTATATAAGCTTATGATCATTAATGTTATCGATAAGGCATAGCCACGAGCGAGCGAGAAAAAATCTAACAGATAAGGATTACAATTAAGTATCATGAAACCAAAGGCAAGAATGAATTTCGACTTAAATTCCTTTAAAATTAAATAGGTAAAAATTAAATAAGCTATATGAGCTAAAAGACTATGCAATCGTAATGCAAACTCAGAGTTACCAAAAAGCTCACTTGCAAAATTCATACAGAAGGTGTTTAAAATATGATTGTTAGCTATTATTGGGTAGAAATTATAAGTTAAAATATCTGTAAATGATAGATTATAATAGTTGTTGAATGAATAACTTTCATCGTGTGTAAAAGGCAAGGAATAAGCTCTATATCCAGTGTAAATAAGCAATAAAAAACTACAAATAAGCAATATTATATTTATGGTTTTATATCGTATTTTAAAAAGCATTTTGTTTTTGAATATGAATTCTTTTATAAAACAAAAGAATTTGGCTAAATTAGCAAAAAATTGAAGTTAGGTTAAATTTATATAGCTTGTAAACAAAAGAGTATGATAAACAGAGTAGTTAAAAATGCAGAAGAAGCAGTAAAGGATATTACGGATAATATGACTTTATTAGTTGGTGGGTTTGGCTTATGTGGTATACCCGAAAATTGTATTTCGGCTTTGGTTAATAAAAATATCAAAGGATTAACTTGTATTAGTAATAATGCTGGGGTTGATGATTTTGGTTTGGGGCTATTATTGCAAACTAAACAAATTAAAAAAATGATTTCGTCTTACGTTGGTGAAAACGCTGAATTTGAGCGCCAAATGTTAAGTGGCGAATTAGAAGTTGAGTTAATTCCTCAAGGCACTTTAGCCACACGCTGTTTGGCTGCAGGTTATGGTATGCCGGTAATTTATACTCCAGCTGGTGTAGGTACAGAAGTTGCAATTGGTAAGCCAGTAAGAACATTTACTTATAATGGCGAAACAAAAGAGTATTTAGAAGAAAAAGCTTTTGAAGCTGATTTTGCAATTGTAAAAGCTTGGAAAGGTGATACTGCAGGGAATTTAATTTTCCGTTCTACAGCTCGTAATTTTAATCCAATGATGGCAATGGCTGGAAAAATAACTATTGCTGAGGTTGAGGAATTGGTTGAAGTAGGAGAGTTAGATCCAGATCAAATTCACACGCCTGGAATTTATGTTCATAGAGTTTTTCAGGGAACTAATTATGAGAAACGAATTGAGCAAGTAACCGTTCGAAAAAAAGCTTAATTTTTTTTAGGATTATATACTTGGCCCCACAGCCATATTGCATCTAATGTAATCATGGAGTCAATGGTTATATTTCTGTCTTTAGCTTTTGTAACAGTTTGTTTGTACCAAGATGAGTCTTGGCGTATGTTATCTTTCATGGTGTTTAAAATACTGTCTCTATTAGCTTGTACTTTGTAATGAGAGATGCAAATACCCTTTATAGGAGTTACTTCAACTAATATCAATCTACTTAATAATTTGGCTTCTACAGATTTTGTAGGATCATAATAACCATCAAATACTCTGGTGTAATAAATGTCATCATACTTTGAATAATCAAGATTATCGGGCCAATTTAAATCACCAGCATGCAAATAGATTCCTCGTTTTGATAGTAGTTTAAATCTAGCAGATTTGTTTTCTGAATTAAATAAATTCTCTTTGTCTAAATAATATGCATACAGAGCAGGCATGTCGGTAGATATATAACATCTTTTGCCTTCAACTTTTTTAAGTAATTCTACACCATCTTTAAAATCAAACCATGATTCTTTTGGGACTATCATTTTACGAGCTAATAATATAGTTAAAACTAAAAACAAACTGATTTTGATTTTAAAGTTCATTTTTAACATCGCAAATACATACGCGTATGATAATATAAAACCAAGCAAAGTAAATAAGATGTATCGTTTTAAAAATATGGGGGTTGAGTGTATGGATACATAATAATTTAGACACATTAAAAAAGGACCAACTATTAACGGCATTATAAGTTTTTTAGAACTAAAATCAGAATCTCTTAGCTTTTTAAAAAAAAGTATAATGAATAAGGTAATAACAAATAAGCCAATGAAAACAAAAAACAGTTCTTTCGTATTATGAAATTCAAATAAACATTTTTTTAAATCTTCGATGTTAGGCTCAGCTAGCCAAAATCCACCCTTAGGTTGAGAAACTAATTCAAAAAATCTTTTTTTGTAGATTAAGAAAAACAAACTAAAAATCATCCAAGACATTATGTAATAGATAATATGTTTGATTTTATATCCTAAAATAGCTGGTTGTGTTTTGTCTTTATTGAAAAATAAGTTTTTGTCAAAAGTCAAAACAAAAATCAATATTAATTGAGCTAAAAAGAAAAGGCTGGCAATGGTGTGTAAGTGAAAAATGATGGTGTTAAAAAGTCCGAGTAGCAGGGCTGATATAAAATCTGCTTTTTCTACGAAACGCATAAACATATAAAGAGATAAAACGCAAAAAAGTATTACTAATCCGTATGTTCTGCCTTCTTCAGAGAAGTAGTATAATTCATTGGATGTAAAAAATAATAAAATAGAGAATATTGCTGTTTGCCAATTAAAAAAACGATAAGCAAATAAAAAAAATAGGGCACTTGCCAAACTAACAGAAACGGCTGATAAGGATCTTAATGCAGCCTCAGATTCGCCAAAGAATTTCATCCAATAGTGAAGTATTATTAAATATAAGGGCGGATTTACATCATCCTTATAGTAGTTTTTAATAATTTCTTTGATTGAATTTTTTGCTACGTCTATGCTGTAAATTTCATCATACCATAAACTATTTTGTCCAATTTTAAATAAACTTAGTGCTAAATAACATCCAAATATGATGAATGCAATGTGGTATTTGTATTTGCCAATAAAAGCTGAAATATTAATCTGACGAATAGATGAAGACCTTGTATTATTCATGAATTAAAAATATCTCAGATATAAATTAAATTAAACTAATTTTACCAAAATTAGTATTTTTATTTAACAGCCAACCTTAATATGAGATTTACAGCATTAGTGAAAACTGCTTTTATTTTTCTTTTTATAATATTATTTGTTGCCTGCAATTTTTTTGAAAATGAAAAAGAAACACTCCTAGAGAAAAAACTCATTGATTTGGAAACCTCAGATGGAGCTAAAAGAACAGAAGGAGATGCTCATTCAGGTAAGTTCTTTTCGAGAGCTGATAGTATAAATATTTATGGAGTAGGCACTATATATTCTATTCCTGATAGTTTGATAAATAAAACGATTAGAGTAAAATTTAATGGATGGGTAAGATTAGGAGATTATAAATTTGATAAAAAATATGCTTTTTCATTAGAAGACGGTAAAGGAACGATTATGGAGTGGGTTCAATTGGATTTTAGAGATTATATAGACGAGCCCAATGAATGGATACATGTGGAGGACGATGTTTTGTTTCCAGCTGTTTTTATTGAAATGCCTGGAATGATTATTAAAACTTATTCATACAATTCGAGTGGCAAATCAACCTTAGATTGTGATGATGTTGAATTATCATTTTTAAAAGTAGAGAAACTTAAAAAATAATGGGCTGATAAGCGTCTAACATGTATTGAAAAAGTGGTTAAAATAAATAAATAGCTAAACCGTCCCACTTGATATTTTTCGCATAATTTTCACTTTTTTTCGTTATTTTCGCTTTGCAAAAAAACTCACTTATTATGTTAGATAAAAACGGCATCGCTAAAAGAATAGCAAGAGAAGTAAAAGATGGTATGTATGTTAATTTGGGAATTGGTATTCCCACATTAGTTGCTAACTATATTCCTGAAGGTGTAAATGTAGTTTTACAATCAGAAAACGGAATTTTAGGAATGGGGCCTTTTCCTTTCGAGGGTGAGGAAGATGCTGATTTAATAAATGCTGGTAAACAAACCGTTACTTTATTAAAGGGTTCATCGGTGTTTGATAGCGCTATGAGTTTTGGTATGATTAGAGCTCAAAAAGTGAATTTAACTATTTTGGGAGCCATGGAAGTTAGCGAAAATGGAGATATTGCTAACTGGAAAATTCCTGGAAAAATGGTTAAAGGGATGGGCGGCGCAATGGATTTAGTTGCTAGTGCTAAAAATATTATTGTGGCTATGCAACACGTTAATAAGGCTGGTGAGTCAAAATTACTACCTAAATGCGAGTTGCCATTAACAGGAATTAGATGTGTTAAAAAAATTGTAACAGAATTAGCTGTTTTAGACATACTATCAGAAGGAGGTTTTCGTTTATTAGAAAGAGCACCAGGAGTTAGCGTTGAGCAAATTAAAAATGCAACGGCTGGTAAATTGATAATTGAAGGAGAAATTCCAGAAATGGTATTGTAATTTATGTTTGACAAAATAAAACGCTTGTTATGGAAAAGAAAATACATTTTTCTTTTTTTCGGGTTATTTTTAATAGTCTTAACACAGCGTTTTTTAAATGAACGTCAAAACGGATTAATTAATTCTGTTTCATCTGATGGCTTAGGTTATTATTGTTACTTACCTGCAGCGGTTATCTATCAAGACTTTAATTATACTTTTTACGATAAGCCCGAAAATAAAATTAATCCATTTTACCATCCAGCTTTAAATCCATATAAAGAAACAAAAGCATTAAATAAATATTATTGCGGTACTTCAATTTGTTTATTGCCATTTTTTATAGTTGGTATTGCTATTTCTGCTGTTGCAGGCACTGAAATAAATGGCTACACAGATACATTCTTAATGTTGGTAAGTGTGGCAGCCTTGTTCTATTTTTTATTATCTACGTTTTTAATTACTCGAATAGGCAGATATTTTTCAGTTTCTGAAAAAACAAGTGTAGTGGCTTGTCTTATTTTTTTCTTCAGTACTAATCTTTTTCACTACACTATTCAAGAGCCATCTATGTCTCATGTGTACTCGTTTTTCGGAGTAAGTTTGTTTTTTTATTTGTATGTTCGTTTATTACAAAATACCTCCAATAAAGCTTTATTCTTTTTGGGTTTGTCATTAGGTTTAGTGGCTTTAATTAGACCTGTAAATGTTGTAGTAGTTTTATTTACTCCCTTTTTCTCGCAAAGTATTAACCACTATTTTTTATTCCTAAAAACATTATTCATCAATTATTGGAAAGGTATTGTGTTGATGGTATTAGCAGTTATAGCCGCCATTGTTTTACAGTTTACATTTTACTATTTACAAACAGGAGATTTCTTTATTGTATCATACGAGGGAGAAACCTTTAATTTTGCTAACCCCGAAATATATAATGTATTGTTTAGTTATAGGAAAGGCTTATTCGTTTATGTGCCTATATTATTTGCTTCTTTGATCTTTATTATTTTATCCAAAAATAACTGGTACAAAAAAACTATTTTCTTTTTAGCATTTTCTGTATTTATATATATCACGTCCTCTTGGTGGTGCTGGTGGTATGGTGGCGGCTTTAGCATTAGGCCAGTAATTGATTTTTTGCCAGTATTTATTATTACAACAATACTACTATACAGTAAATTATCTACAAACATAAAACGAGTAGTGTTAACTTTAACAGTTCCTTTTGTTTTTTTTGGTCAATTAATGGCATATCAATATTCTAATCGCTTGATGGATTCGAGTGAGATGAATAAAGATAAGTTTTGGGATTTGTTTTTAGAGGTTGATTTAGCGGCCATTAATCAGAAAAAAATAGACAGACTTTTAAAAAATAATACTATCATAAAATCTGAAGAGCAGACATTTGAAGACATTACGGATAGTAATAGAATTGAGAATAGTGGATATAAAAGTAAAAAAAGCTGTATCGTTAATAATGAAAATCCTTATTCAATAGGATTTGGGTTTCCTTTACGTGATTTACATATCGATGAATCGTTTTACATCATTGCAGAGTGCAGGGCTAAAACTCCAAAAGAAGCTAAAGATTTAGCATTAGCAATTTCAATTGATGATAATGGACCTATTATAGGATGGTTTGTTGTTTTTAAAAATCAATTTAAAGATGATGAAGATGGTTGGTCAAAATTGACAAATGTTGTAGAAATAGATAAGTCGTTTATTACGGATAAAAGCTATCTGAAAATTTTTGCTAACTCAAGTAAAGGAAAAAGTTTGGTTGATGATTTAAAATACACTATAGTTAAAAAATAGTGTTAACTATAAAAAAATCATGTTAAATAGTAAAAACAGTATTTATTCTAATGGAGCTATTGTGCTGATATTAGCATTTGCTTTTTTTGCTACACCATTTTTTATTAATTGGGGGAGTTTGGGACATCCTTTTTTAATGGATATAAATCAATACTATTCTTATTTGGTCGCAGGTATTATTGATAAGGATATATTTTTTAATTCACCCAGTCATCATAGTTTTTGGTTAATAGAAACACCTACACATCATGTAGTACCTAAGGTAACTTACGGGCTATCATTTTTTTATACTCCTTTTTTTATAATTGCCAAAATGTTATCATCTAATCAATCAACAGGCTATGAGCCTCTTTATGCTTGGATAATACATTATGGATGCATGATTTATGTTATAGTAGGGTTGTGGTATCTAAAAAAAATTCTTAGTAACTGGTTCAAAGATATTGTAGTTGGTGTAAGTTTATTTCTTGTATTTTTTGCTACAAACTTATTTTATTATACAGTTTCCGAGAGTGAATCTGTTCACGGAATTTTATTTTTTTTAATTGCTTTTTTTATATATCATGTTTTGGTGTGGCAGGAAACATCCTCTAAAAAAAGTTTTTTTCTTTTTATGTTAGCCGCTGGTTTTATATGTTTGATTAGACCTACAGAAATATTAGTTCTGCTATTTCCATTATTAATAGGGGTTAATTCTAAAGAAAAATTTATTACAAAAACACAGACAGTTTTAAAGTTAAAGTGGAATTTAATCTTAGGTGTTATTATGTTTTTGCTACCTATAATCCCTCAAATGGTATTTTGGAAGATTCAATCAGGGTCTTTTTTGTTTTTTTCTTATGGTTCTAGTGAAGGATTTTTCTGGACAGACCCTCAATTTATCAATGTATTTTTCAGTTTCAAAAAAGGATTTTTGATTTACACACCTATCATGCTTTTTAGCTTTATTGGTTTTGTGTTTATGTACCAAAAAAATAAATCTGTTTTTTACCCTGTATTTTTTTATTTTTTAATCAATACGTATGTTATTTGTTGTTGGTGGGATTGGGCTTATGGCGGTTCTTTTGGATTAAGAGCATTTGTTCATTGTTTTGCTATATTAATCATACCTTTTGCTTATTTTGTAGAATGGGTTTTAAATTTGTATCAAAAGTCTACAATCAAAAATATTATGACGTATATGTTTTTTTTATGTGCATTGTTTTTTTGTTTTTTAAATGTATTTCAATCAAATTTATATAAACATCGTATTATCCATTGGGACGGAATGACTAAAGAAGCTTATTGGTTTACGTTTTTGAAAAAAAAATACACCCAACAGGATTTAACGTATTTGAAAACACTCATAAAAGAACCTAACTATGAAGCAAGACGGAAAGGAGACAGAGATGAGTAAAGTTTTTAAAGTTGCAGTTATTATTCCATGTCATAATGAAGAGGATACTATTTTGAATTTAATTACAGAGATTAAAAACACACAGTATTCTCACCACTTTGTAATTGAACCTATTGTTATTAATGATGCCTCAATAGATCAAACAAAAGAAATTCTTTTAAATCATCATGTAAAATTTATTGATTTGTCTGTTAACTTAGGCATTGGCGGTGCTGTTCAATCGGGGTTTAAATATGCCTATAGAAATGGTTATGATATTGCGGTGCAAATGGATGGTGATGGGCAACATCCTCCTGCTGAATTAGAAAAAATATTATCGCCACTTTATAACCATGAAGCTGATGTAGTAATTGGATCACGTTATATCACAAATGAAGGTTTTCAGTCTTCAGGGTTGAGAAGATTTGGAATTAATTATTTTAAATGGCTTAATAAAAGTTTAGTGGGCATAACAGTTAACGATAGTACATCTGGATACAGAGCATTAAATATAAAAGCATTGGAAATTGTTTCGCAGTATTATCCAGACGAGTATCCAGAACCGGAATCAGTTATTTTATTCTCTTTGAATCATTTAAAGATAAAAGAAGTTCCTGTTATTATGCGCGAACGCTTAGGTGGAAAATCTTCTATAAGAACATATAAAACTATTTACTATATGTTTAAAGTTACTTTAGGAATAATCTTTTTGTATATTCGTTTAAAATTTAATGGAAAACGTCATATCATATAGATTGCAAATTATTGCAATAACAATAGCGTTAACGTTTATGCTTTTTATCTTTCGATTAATTGCAAAAGGTAAATTACGCGAAGAGTATTCTTTTATATGGATTATATGTACAGCATTACTTTTACTTTTTTCTGTTTGGAGAAATGGTTTAGATGTAATTGCCGGTATTTTAGGAATTTATTATGCTCCATCTATTATATTTTTAGCAGCTATTTTTGCTATTGTTATTTTTTTAGTCCATTTGTCTGTTGTTTCGTCAAGACAACACAAGCAAATTAAAGATTTAACGCAGGAAATGTCGCTTTTGAAAGAAAAGTTAGAATCAGAGAAAGAAAAAAAGTAAAATCAGTAATGATTTTTATTGTGATATTTAATATGTAGGTTTGTTTTATGATATTGTCAATTGTTATACCTGCTTACAACGAAGGCAGAACCATTCATTTAATACTTAATAAAGTTAAGGCGGTTAAACTACCTGATGGCGTAGAAAAAGAGGTTATCATTGTAAATGATTTTTCTAAAGATAATACTGAGGAGGCTATACTTAATTATAAGTCTGCTAATACCGATTTTAATATACAGTACTACAAGCACGAATTTAATAAAGGAAAAGGAGCAGCCCTTCATACTGGTATAAAGGAAGCTAAAGGAGATTATATTATTATTCAGGATGCAGATTTAGAATACGATCCAGAGGAGTATAATATTTTGTTGAAGCCTATTTTATTAGGTATGGCAGATGTAGTTTATGGCAGCAGATTTATTGGTGGTAAACCGCATCGCATATTGTTTTTTTGGCATTCAATAGGTAACAAATGGCTGACATTATTATCAAACATGTTTACTAATTTTAACTTAACCGACATGGAAACATGTTACAAGTTATTTAGAGCTGATATTGTAAAAGGTTTAAGTTTAAAGGAAAATCGTTTTGGTTTTGAACCAGAGGTGACTGCTAAAATTTCTCGTATTAAAGATATTCGAATTTATGAGGTAGGTATTTCATATTACGGACGTACTTACGAAGAAGGAAAAAAAATAGGCTGGAAAGATGGTTTTAGAGCCATCTTTTGCATATTAAAATACGGTCTTTTTAAAGCTAATTAATTAGTTAAGTGTTCTAATATTTCACCACAAATAAATTCAGCAGCCTTTCCATCGCCATATAGTTTGGGAAATTGCAAATCTGTTTTAGATGTTAGTGTTTTAAAGGCATCTACAATTTTTTGTTCATTTGCATCTGTAATAATAGCCGTTCCGCATTCAACCAATTCAACCCATTCTGTTTCTGGACGTAATATGACACATGGCTTCTCAAAATAAAATGCTTCCTTTTGCACGCCGCCACTGTCTGTCATTACAATTTTACAATTCTTTTCCAGCGTAATCATTTCTAAAAAAGAAACAGGAGTTGTGATTCTGAAATGGTTGCTAGATTTAATTTTATCATACAAGTCTTTATCTAAATTAAACTCTAGTAATTTTGCAGTTCTTGGGTGCAAAGGCAATAAAATATCTATGTTGCTATCTTCACTTATCCTGTATAATGCGTTAAACAAAGCATTTAATCTATCAGGTTCATCCGTATTATTGTTGCGGTGAATTGTGGCTAACACAAAATTATTTTTCTGTAAATCATTTTTTGAAATAACAGTTGTTTTTTCTTCAGCTACTTCACTAAAATATAAACTGTTATCATACATCACATCGCCACTATGATATATTTTTGGATTATTAGCATTGTATGGTTTGTTGTTATTTGCTTTAAAGCCTTCGTTCAATAAATTTTGAAAGCCAGTTTTGGTTGGCGAAAATAAAAGAGTTGATACATGGTCGCACATAATACGGTTTACTTCCTCAGGCATCGCTTTATTAAATGAACGTAAGCCAGCCTCTATGTGTACCACAGGAATATGAATTTTGCTAGCGGCAATGGCACCAGCTAAGGTTGAGTTTGTGTCGCCATATAAAACAATAGCTTGAGGTTGTTCTTTCATTAAAATCTCTTCGATGCCAGCAATCATTGTTGCAGTTTGTTTTCCATGGCTTCCGCTACCAACATTTAAATTGTAGTTTGGTGCAGGTATACCTAATTCATCAAAAAACACCTGACTCATATTTTCGTCGTAGTGTTGTCCTGTGTGAACAATAATTTCTGAAATACGATTAGCATATATGTTTTTAATAGCTCTGCTTAATGCAGCTGCTTTTATGATTTGTGGCCTTGCGCCAATAATAGTTACAATTTTAGTCATCATATTTTATAAAAGACCCTCATCAGCAAAACTTAAGTATGTTTGATCACCTATAATCAAATGATCTTGTAAACTCATGTCTACTAATTTTACGGCCTCTTTTATTTTTTTAGTTAAATGAATATCTTCTGCACTGGGTTTTAAATTTCCAGATGGATGATTATGTGCTAAGATAATAGAACTTGCTAAACATTCGATAGCAGGTTTTAAAATTAAACGAGTATCCACTACTGTTCCACTAATTCCACCTCTGCTAATACATTCGGTTTTAATAACACTATTGCTTCTTGTCATATAAAGAACCCAAAATTCCTCATGGGGTAAATCTGCTAATTTTGATTTTAAAACAGAATAGGCACTTTTTGAAGAAGTAATTTTAAGTTTTTCTTCAACTGTTTCATCAGTTCTTCTTCTTCCAATTTCTAGAGCGGCAGCAATAGTTACAGCTTTGGCTTCGCCAACTCCTTTAAATTTTTTTAAATCGTTTAACTGTAATTTGGCTAATTGATTAATTGAGTTTTTGTTTTCTTTTAATATGCGTTGCGCTAATTGAACGGCAGTTTCATTTCTGTTTCCAGATCCTAACAAAATAGCTAAAAGTTCTGCATCAGATAGAGATTGCCTCCCTTTTGTAATCAATTTTTCTCTAGGGCGATCGTCTTCTGCCCAAGATTTAATAGTAAGATGTTTATGTTGAGATTCTTCCAATATGTTTTAAAATTAATGCTTTTTACTAAATTTTAAAACAATACTTTTGTACATCATGTCATTATCCGATTCATTACAAATTTTAAAACATAAAGAGTTTAGATTTTTTGTGTTGGCTCGTTTCTTTTTAACACTTGCAATACAAATGCAAATGAGTACTATCAATCTTCAAATTTATTATGAGTATTCGAAAGAGGAGATTGTTTTGGGAATGATAGGCTTAACAGAGGCATTACCCTTTATAGCCACTTCTTTTTTCTCAGGCCATATTGCCGATATTATAAGCAGAAGAAGAATATTATTGATTGGTTGCGTAGCGTTGTTGTTAGGGTCATTATTTTTGTTTGGATTTAGTAATTCCTTGTTTGCTTGGGTTCAAGGCTTTGGTATGTATGCATTATTTGCAGTGGTTTTTGTGTTTGGTATTATTCGTTCATTTCTAGCAGTTAGTACACATCCATTTATGAGCCAAATTATCCCTCGCGAATTGTATACACAGTCTGCTACTTGGAATAGCACGGCTTGGCATATAGGTTCTATTTTAGGACCGGTATTGGCTGGTATTTTATTCGGATACAATCACTCTTTTCATGCTAATTGGTGTTATGGTATTACCTGTGTTTTATTTATTTGTGCACTCATTTGTTTTGCTTTAATAAAATCTAAACCTATGCCTGTAAAATCTAAAGAAGAAACTTTTTTAGAAAGTATGACCGTGGGGGTAAAATTTGTATTTAACAATAAATTAGTATTAAGTGCATTATCGCTCGATTTATTTGCGGTTTTGTTTGGTGGTGCTGTGGCCTTAGTACCCGCGTTTACAGATAAAATTTTACATTTAGGGCCAGAAGCCTATGGTTTATTAAGAACGGCACCTGCTGTTGGCGCCGTGTTAATGGCTTTTTATTTGGCAGTAAAACCTCCCGCTAAAAATGCGGGTATTAGTTTACTAGCTGGTGTAGCTGCTTTTGGATTGTTTACTATTTTATTCGCAGTATCTACAAATTATTGGTTGGCTTTTGGAATGCTATTAATGACTGGAGCTTTTGATAATATTAGTGTTGTAGTGAGGCATAGTATATTACAATTAAGCACACCTGATGAAATGCGAGGAAGGGTAGCCGCCGTAAATAGTATCTTTATTGGAAGCAGTAACGAAATAGGTGCATTTGAATCGGGAGTAGCAGCCAGGCTGTTAGGTTTAGTTCCTTCTATTGCATTTGGTGGAGTAATGACAATATTAGTTGTGCTTGGTGTTCATAAACTTAATCCTGATTTAAAAAAATTAGATATTACTAAATTAGAATAATGGAACATCATTTTAAGGCAGTAAAAGAATTATTAGACGAAAAATATTTTCAGTTTAATAATAAAGATTTTATAGAAACAGACCCGATTTCTATCCCACATCAGTTTTCAAAAAAAGAAGATATTGAAATAGCGGCTTTATTAGTAGCTACTATTGCCTGGGGGCAGCGCGTTTCAATTATTAATAATGGAAATAAATTAATGCGGTTGATGAATCGTGAACCGCATGATTTTATTTTGAATTTTTCGAAAAAAGATGCGGCAAGATTTGAAACATTTGTGCATCGAACCTTTAACGCTACAGATTGTGTTTTCTTTTTAAATTCATTAAAACAGATTTATACTAAACATAATGGTTTAGAGCATGCCTTTTCAGGAAATATATCTAAAGATGATAAAGACGTAAAGAATGCTATTACCAATTTTAGAGAATTGTTTTTATCTACTCCGCATGCGTCTCGCAGCGATAAACACATCTCTAATCCTACAGCAAAATCAAGTGCTAAGCGCTTATGTATGTTTTTAAGATGGATGGTAAGAAAAGATAAGCATGGAGTTGATTTTGGTATTTGGAAATCATTAAACACAGCACAGTTATGTTTGCCTTTAGATGTGCATACCGGTAATGTGAGTCGTAAGTTAGGGTTACTTCAGCGCACACAAAATGATTGGCAAGCTGTAGAAGAAATAACCGAAGTATTGAGAGGATTTGATAAAAAAGATCCTATTAAATACGATTTTTCTTTATTTGGCTTGGGGGCTTTTGAAGGATTTAAATAATGTAAATTGAATTATTATTTTTTGTTTTCAAAAATAATAAACTCCACTCTACGGTTTTGTTCATGTTCCGTATCCGAACATTCAAAGCCTTCGGCACATTTATTTAAAATAAATTCTTCCCCTTTCCCACTAACTTGTTCTATTTGTTTTTTATTTAAGCCTTTGCTTATTAAATATTCTTTTACATGTTGAGCACGGTTTTTAGATAATGGTAAGTTGTAAGTTTCCGACCCTCTGCTATCAGCAAAACCATAAATTAAAATAGATAATTCAGGGTGTTTTAAAAGTACATTGATGTTATTTTCTAATATGGCTATAGCATCTTCTCTAATATTAGCTTTGTTTAAGCTAAAATAAACCGGTGTTAAATTTAATCCAAGAGCTTCTAATTTAGCTTTATTTAAATAAGGTAACATTAATTTATCATCGTAAGGGTTTTTTCCAATCTCATCTTCTTTTGCAACTAAGATTTCATCTTTAGGTTTTTGATATTTAATGACATTACATAAAACAATTGGTTCAATACAAGTGTCGCAACCAGCTATTACCTTAACAGAAACAGAATCACCAGTTTCTGTATTGGAAATGGTTTGTGTAATTTGGGAAGCACTATCATTTAATTTAGTTTGGTTAAACATCCATTGATAAGCAATAGGATTAATCGTATCAGGAAGGCTTGCATCAAATTGCATTAATAGGGCATCTTTATTAATAAACTTAGAATTTAAAGTTAGTAACGTGCTCGTTTTTTCTGAACACTCTTTATTAAACTTATCTAAATAAGTTATTTTATATAAATCCATATCTCCAAAACCTTGTTTCCTGTAGGATGAGAAATAACTGCTATTAGTGTTTTCAGATTGAATAAAAAAGATATCGTGGCCAGTTGAATTAATTGGCTGAGCTAAATTTTCGGGCTTAGTCCATGCGCCATTTTCAAAAGTGCTTTTAAAAATATCATAATCTCCAAAGCCAGGATGACCTTTTGAGGCAAAGTACAAAGTATTGCCGTCGTCAGATATATAAGGTGCATCTTCGTCCATGTGTGTGTTAATAGTAGTTCCTAAATTCTCTGGAGTCCCCCAGTTCCCATCTGTTCCTTTTATAGATTTGTAAATATCCAAATCTCCATTACCCCTTTCATCTTCACTTGTAAAATAAATAATTTTACCATCTTTACTCACACACGAGTGATTTTGATAAAAATCAATATTGACATTTTTTGATAATTTTTTAGTGCTTTTTGTAGCACTTGCATCTACTTGTACTTCGAAGATTTTATTGTCTTTAAAAATATATATCGTTTTTCCATCACGAGATGCAGAAATAATCGATACATGTTTTTTCTTTGCGCTTGCTTTTAAATTATCGGATAGTGTGTATGTTTTTACTGTAGTTGGTCTTCCGTTTTCTAGTTTACTAACATACATGTTTTCAAAATACTTATCATCAATTTTGCTTTTTTTCTCTTTGTCAGAATCTTTTCTGCGCGAAGTGAAAATGAGTTCGCTATCAGTGTAAATTACAGGAACATACTCTGGCATATCCGTATTTATTTTTGCACCAAGATTTCCTACATAAATATTTTTATCAATGAGTGTGATTTTATTTTTTTCTGCAAACTCACTATCCTCTGTTCTTTTTTTAAGGTCATTTATATAAAATGTATCTTCGGCTTTATCTTTAGTAGCTATAACATACAACTTCGAAAATAATTCTTGCGATTTTGTATAGTTTCCAGTGTAATGATAACATCTGGCAACTGCAAATAATAAATCAGGTAATGTATCGGGTGTGCTTTTTTTGAGGGCATTTTCTAAATAGGGTAAAGCTTCCTCATATTTATCCATATATTCAGATAAAACGAAGCCTAAGCCTAAGTTAGCTTCATAATTTTCTTTATCTAAATTATAGGCTTTTGCATAATTTTCTTTAGCAAGTTGTAAATTATTGTTTTTGAATGCAGCTGTTGCTTTTCGTAAATAGGTGTTGATTTGAGCAGAAGAAACAACAGTTAGTGAAATAAAAAACAACGTAATAAATCTTTTCATGAAAAATATGGCTTTAAATTAACTTTAGTAAAGTTAATGCTTTTTAGCTATATTAAAAATTATAAAAAATTAATGACCCATCAATGGTTTACTATCCAAAGATTTAGAATCTAAAGCATCTCTTAAGCCATTACCAACAAGCATAAAGGCTAAAACTAAAATCATGATAGCTAAACCAGGTGCAAATGCTAAATAGGCTGAGTCCATAATAATATATCCTCTGTGAGCATTAATCATTTCACCCCATGATGGCGTTGGGGGTTGGGCTCCAATACCCAAGAAACTTAAACCAGCTTCTGTTAAAATTGCTGATGCAAAGTTTGAAGCAGCAATTACAATAACTGGACCCATCACATTAGGTAAAATGTGTTTTAAAATAATACGCATATTTTTAAAACCTAAGGCTCTTCCAGCTTCTACAAATTCTTTTTCTCTAATACTTAATATTTGTCCGCGAATTAATCGGGCTACATCAACCCACATGGTTAAACCCACAGCAATAAAAACTTGCATAATACCTTTTCCTAAAACTAATGTAATAGCAATTACTAATAATAAAGTAGGAATGGACCATACAACGTTTATTAACCACATAATAGCATCGTCTAGCCAGCCTCTGAAATAACCAGCTATAGCGCCCAATAAAATACCAATTACTATAGAAATTAAAACAGAAATAAATCCAACAGATAATGAAATTCTTGTGCCAATCATTAATCTACTTAATAAGTCTCTACCTGCTAAATCAGTACCTAAAATGTAACGTCTTTCTTTAATAAGATTCTCGGTAATGTTTTTTTGTAAATCACTTACGTTTAATTTTAATTTTTCGCCAGTGCTTAATTGATAAAACTCAATTTTATTGGTAACACTGTCGTTTTTAATGGGATAATTATTGTTAACATCATACACAACATCTGCAACGTTATATGCTATTTTATTACCATTGTTTGGTTCGTTTCCTGTGTATTCTTCTACAATAATATCAAAGCCTTTAAACGAATAACTGTATGCTGGGATATAAGAGTAGTCACTTACTTCGCCATACAGCATTTTACCAAAAAAACCTTCTTTGTGAGTTAATTCATTTTTTTTCGACAATAACATCTGGGCTTTAAAGCCAGGTTTCTTAATATGTAATTCTGGTTTTTGATCATTAGCATAAGGAGAAGAATCTGGGGTAATTAAAAAACCCAAAACAGAAATTGTAGTTGATAGAACTATTAAAAATAAACCAAACATCGCTAACTTATTGCGTTTAAAACGACGCCAAGTTTGCACAGAAAGAGATTCTGAAGTATAATCTGTATGTTTTTTTCTAAATAACAATTATCTAATTTTTTTTCCTTTCCAATAGGGCTTAAAAAAAAGTGATGATATCCCTACAATTAAAGTGTACATCCAATATACACACTCAAATGGAATTATCCACCATATCTTTTTAGTTTTCCCTAAAAAATCTGAAGCTAAAAATAGCAACAAAAAATCAAAAACAAACTTTGCAAGCACAAAAATCGATAAATAAGGTATAATAACTGATTTTTTGAGGATTGCAACAAACAAAGCCAGAAATAATAAATTTGCGCCCAAGATGATAAATCCAGCAAAAAGGTTTATTTGATTTGAATTGTATTTGGCTTTAGATGCCCATCTGGTGCGTTGATGAAACAATGAAGACAGGGTGGACACACCTTTTGTTTTTATAATTAACTCTCTTAACAACGCATAATGTATGGCATTTGGATTCTGTTTTTTAATGTCTTCCATTAAAAAGATATCTTCGCCAGATGTATATTGCCTGTGCGATTCATAGCCATTTGCCTGTTCATAAGCATCTTTAGTAAAAGCTAAATTTGCTCCATTGCACATAAATGGTTTTTTAATACCTGCATAGCCTGCGGTAATTCCTGTTAAAGCTATGTTTTCAATAATTTGAAATATGGTTAACAGCTTAGATTCTGATTGATAATCTATAGGCATAATAAGCATACTAGGACTATAGGTGTTAAAATAGTCCGAAATTGTAATTAGCCAATTTGGATGACGGTAAATTACATCTGCATCAGAGCTTATGATGATATTGCCTTTACTTTTTTGAATAGCTAATTTTAAACTTTGTTTTTTGCCTTGATGTGTATTTTGTTTAATAAGTTGGTAATTGAGCTCTGAATTACCTAAAGTTTGTTCTGCTATTTTATAAGTTTCATCTTCTGAATCATCATCAATAATGATGATTTCAAATTGATTTTTAGGAAAATTTTGTTTTTGAATTTGTTTTATACATTCTGTAATGTTTTGTGCCTCGTTTCGGGCAGAAATAACAATTGAAACAAAAAGAGGTCCTTGTTTACTTGAACCATTTATTGTTCTTTTTAGTTTGCCAAAACCTATAATGGCTATAGTTATAAAAAAACCATAGGCAATAATGATAAACGCAAATATGTATAACTCAACGAACATTTGCCAATCGAAAATCTAATTTTTCTTTTAAAATAATGATATAGCCAATAATACTTGGAATAACTACATTTATAACCCAAACAAATGTAGAAGATAGAACAACAATAACGGTGTCGTCGCCGGTATTGTTAAATACAAATAAGGCAATGGCAGCTCTTATAGCAGGTTCAATAAAACTAATCATTGGTACTAAGCTTGTTAGCATAAAATAAGCCGCAATACTCATAAACGTAGTAAGTGTATGGTTTTGAGGGGATAAGTTGTTATATATTAGGTAAAACTGTGTGGTAAAAACAAGATACCTGATAACTGAAAGTGATACTAATTTTAAGATTAAGGTTTTTCTGAGTTGTATGTGTTGCGTTTCGCCTATTTGTCGAAACCATTTTATGAATTTTAATTTCTTTTGAATAAAAGATACATTAAAAATGGCCCAACAAAAAAACAAAATCATACATAATCCTCCGATAATAAATAAGTAAATAATATTGGAAGAACTGCCAGTTGCACCTAATTTGTATGATATTGCTATAATGCCAACAGTAATAGTAATAAGCATTTGAAACATGCCATTTATAAAGTGTAAAATGGTGATGCTAGGCCTATTATCTATTTTAAAATAAATAATTTTTGCTAAAAACTCTAACGATCTTCCTGGTGCAATATTGCCGACACAAATTCCTGAAAAAACTGATTTTAATGCGGTTGAATATGAAATAGATTCGATAGATGTTGTAATTGATTTCCATTTATAACTCTCAATGCCCCAATTAATAGGCATTAGCAATAAAACTACGAATAACATCATGTACATTTTTGGTTCACTAAACCAAGTGATACATTGTTCTTTTAGTTGAGGAATAGTGTTTAGACGATTAAAAATAATCCAAAAGCTAATTACTCCTACGAGTAATTTAACTAAAATGCTGATTGTTTTTTTATTTAGCGTCAAGACTTTATTTTAAAACGCTTAAATTTACACATAAATGGCAATTAATGATAGAATAATACTAGGGATTGACCCCGGAACATTAGTAATGGGTTATGGTTTAATTCATATTCAAAATAACAAACTATCATTAATTACTTTAGATGTTATTAAGTTAGATAAACTAGATGAGCAAGCTGATAAACTCAAAAAAATATTTGAACGTGTTGTAGAGTTAATCGATGAATATAAACCTGATGAATTAGCGATTGAAGCACCTTTTTTTGGAAAAAATGTTCAATCGATGTTGAAGTTAGGTAGAGCACAAGGTGTGGCCATTGCAGCAGCTTTATCCAAAAATATTCCTATGACAGAATACTCACCTAAAAAAATAAAAATGAGTATTACAGGGAATGGAAATGCTTCAAAAGAACAAGTTGCGGCAATGCTGGAAAATCTTTTAAATTTTAAACATAATGATAAATATTTGGATGCAACGGATGCATTAGGGGCAGCAGTCTGTCATTATTTTCAGAACAAAACTGCTGGTTCGGCAGCCAAAAAATCATATTCGGGCTGGGATGCATTTATAAAAGACAACCCAAAAAGAAAAGTTTAAAAGGTTGATAGAATCAATATCTTTCTTACCTTTCTTTTTTGTAAAAAATGTACTTATGGCAAAATCTAAAATTTCTAAACTTTCTATATTAACTGAGTTTGACGTTTATAATTCTGCAAAGGATTTAGATAAAAAAGACGCTGAATTATTAATGGCTGCTCAAAAAATGGTAAAAACTGCCTATGCTCCCTATTCCGAATTCCATGTAGGAGCTGCCGTTTTGTTAGAAAATGGTAAAATTGTGACCGGAAATAATCAGGAAAATGCTGCATATCCTAGTGGTTTATGTGCCGAAAGGGTAGCTATTTATTATGCAGGTGCTCAATACCCAAATGTTGGAATAAAAGCTATTGCTATTAGTGTAAAATCTAAAAACATGGTAGTTAGTGAGCCTTTATCGCCTTGCGGAGCCTGTCGTCAGGCAATTGCCGAATATGAAAATAAGTTCGAAAAATCTATCAAAATCATTATGACAGGCGAAAAAGGACCAGTTTATATCGCTAAAAGCATCGAAAGTTTATTGCCTTTAATGTTTAGTAAAAAGTATCTATAATTAGCCCATATTTTGGGCTTTTCTTTTATATAAATTCTGTTATTTTTGTAACCTATTAAATTGTAATTTCTATGGCTAAAACAGCTGAAAAAAAGAGCAAGTTCTCAAAAGAACAATACCTTAAATGGTACGAATCAATGTTATTGATGCGCAAGTTTGAAGAGAAAACTGGACAAGTATATGTTCAACAAAAAATCAAAGGCTTTTGCCACTTATATATCGGACAAGAGGCTATTGTAGCTGGTACGGTTAGTGCTACCAAAAAAGAAGATAAGCATATCACGGCTTACCGTTGCCACGCGCATGGTATTGGTTTAGGTATGCATCCAAAATATATCATGGCCGAAATGTATGCTAAAATTACTGGATGCTGCAAAGGCAAAGGTGGTTCTATGCATATTTTTAGTAAGGAACATAATTTTGTTGGCGGACATGGTATTGTTGGCGGACAAATTCCTTTAGGAGCTGGTATTGCATTTGCTGATAAATTTATGGGTAATGATAATGTATGTGTGTGTTCAATGGGAGACGGAGCAGTTCGTCAAGGAGCATTACACGAAGCATTCAATATGGCTATGAACTGGAAATTGCCAGTGATTTTTATTGTAGAAAATAACATGTATGCAATGGGTACTTCTGTTGAACGTACTAGTAATGTGCATGATTTATGGAAATTAGGTTTAGCGTATGATATGCCAAGTAAACCAGTTGATGGGTTAACGGTTGAGGCAGTTCATGAGGCAATGGAAGAAGCAGTTGCTCGTGCTCGTCGTGGTGACGGACCAACGTTTTTAGAAATGAAAACATACCGTTACAAAGGTCACTCAATGAGTGATGCTCAAACATATAGAACTAAAGACGAGGTGAAAGAGTATCAAACTCAAGATCCAATTCAAAAGGTGTTAGACACATTGGTAGCAAATAAATGGATTGATGAAGCGGGAATTGAAGCTGCTGAGGCAAGAGTGAAAGCGTTAGTTGATGAATCAGTTCAGTTTGCTGAAGAAAGCCCATATCCAGAAGCGGAAGAGCTTTACAAAGATGTTTACGCAGAACCAAATTATCCATACATTAACGAATAAGACATGGCAGAGATTGTACGTATGCCCAAATTAAGCGATACCATGACAGATGGAGTAATCGCAAAATGGCACAAAAAAGTTGGTGATAAAGTGAAGAGCGGAGAATTGCTTGCTGATATTGAAACAGATAAAGCAACTATGGAATTCGAATCTTTCCAAGATGGTGTATTATTGCACATTGGAGTTCAAGAAAAACAAGCGGTGCCTGTTGATTCTATCATTGCCATTTTAGGTAAAGAAGGCGAAGATATTTCTGCTTTATTAAATCAATCTGCAGCAGCTCCTAAACAAGAGGCTTCAGCTCCAGTTGCAACAGCGGCTCCAGTAACATCAGCCCCAGCAGCTTTACCTGCAGGCGTGGAAGTTGTTCGTATGCCTAAGTTAAGTGATACGATGACGGATGGTGTGATTGAAAAATGGCACAAAAAAGTAGGTGATAAAGTAAAGAGCGGAGAGTTATTGGCAGATATCGCGACTGATAAAGCAACCATGGAATTTGAATCATTCCAAGATGGTGTATTAATTCATATTGGTGTTCAAGAAAAACAATCTATTCCAGTAGATAGCATTATTGCTATATTAGGAAAAGGTGGCGAAGATATCAATGCTATTTTAGCGTCTGTTAATTCTGCTGGTTCTGCTCCTGCAACTACTTCTGCTCCAAAAGCTGAAGTTCCTGTTCAAACAGCAGCAACTGTCACTTCGAGTACTTCGACTTCGCTCAGCACAGGCTCAATCGAGAAGTCATCTTCTTCTTCAAACGATGGAAGAGTAAAAGCATCTCCTTTAGCAAAAGCATTAGCAAAAGAAAAAGGAATTGATATTTCAAAAGTAACAGGTTCTGGTGATAACGGTCGTGTGACTAAATCAGACATCGAAAATTATAAACCTGCTTCGACAAGCTCAGCAGCCAAATCAAATGTAGGCTCTAGCTTTGTTCCAGGTGCCGAAGGGTTTAATGATGAGCCAACTTCGCAAATGCGTAAAGTAATTGCGAAACGTTTATTAGAAAGTACAAATGGTGCACCGCACTTCTATTTAACCATTGAAGTGGACATGGATAATGCGATGCAATCTCGTAATGCGATAAATGCCATTCCTGATACAAAAGTTTCTTTCAACGACTTAGTCATTAAAGCTTGTGCAGCTGCATTACGGAAACATCCTAAAGTAAATTCATCTTGGATGGGCGATAAAATCCGTTACTACTCTCACGTACACATTGGTGTAGCCGTGGCTGTAGAAGATGGTTTATTAGTACCTGTGGTTCGTTTTGCTGATCAAAAATCGTTATCTCAAATCAGTGCTGAGGTAAAAGATTTAGGCAAACGTGCAAAAGATAAAAAATTACAACCAGCTGATTGGGAAGGTAATACTTTCACGGTTTCTAATTTAGGAATGTTTGGTATTGATGAATTTACATCAATCATCAATACGCCTGAGTCTTGTATTTTATCAGTAGGAGCAATTAAACAAGTTCCAGTCGTTAAAAATAATCAAGTCGTACCAGGTAATGTGATGAAAGTAACGTTAGCTTGCGACCATAGAACGGTTGATGGAGCAACAGGGGCTGCTTTCTTACAAACTTTAAGAACATATTTAGAAAATCCAGTAACTATTTTAGCATAATTAAAAATGGAAGGAACGATTAAGTCAGAAATTAAAAACGGAATAGGAACGATTACTTTTTTTCATCCTCAAAGTAATTCAATGCCTGGTGTTCAATTAAGAAACTTAGC